>Ga0307412_10000019_pt1 | contig 266611 bp, 252 predicted proteins | sample DK1Cmetagenome_3_FD_203823 | JGI IMG/M metagenome (GOLD analysis project Ga0307412, IMG submission 203823) | Maize rhizosphere microbial communities from greenhouse at UC Davis, California, United States - DK15-C-1 | ecosystem: Host-associated > Plants > Roots > Rhizosphere > Soil | place... | reverse complement strand
TCGGAGACAACTTGTCTTTTGAACGCCTCACTGTATTCTTGTACAGGGAGGAATCTTTTTTTTAAATTCATAAGGATGACTGTTTTTATGGTTTTATAGTCAACCTTTTTCAGGACGAGACACAAAAACAAAAAACCGTTCATCTGAACGGTTTTTTTTATAGAATCTATTTGAATGAATTACTTAGGTATCATCATTAATTTCTTAACAATTTTCTCTCCATCTACAGTAACATGAATCATATAGGATTCAGTAGGCAAATGTTTTAAGTTAATCTGTTCCAGATCTTGGTCAAATATATATTTGGTTTTTTTAGGAACAATCAGTTTTCCATCCATTGAAAATAATTCGTAAGTAATCACGTAAGGACGCAGTGGGATCTGCCTAGGAAAATCAGCTTTAATGTAAACATAACCATCATTTGAAGGTACCGGATATATCATCAGACCCTTGTATATTCTTATAGGAGCTGTTCCTGGGGTACCACCTCCGGGATTTACTACCGCTGATGAATTAATTGTAAAATTTTGCGAATTGACATTTAAAAATACGTTATTCACAGCTTTCACCATGATTCTGGCATTATTAGAAATTGTTCCAAGGCCGCCCGGAACAGTATAATTATAAGAACCATTATTAGGGGCGCTTGGGACCAAAACAGTCGGGAAAGTAAGACCGCCGTCTTTTGACAACAGGATCGTTACATTAGAAGTGCTAACCGGTGCAGCTGTTGTATTGGCAACATCCCATGTAATTGCATAGGACTGACCTTCACTCCAAACAACTCCTGCTGTGTTTTGTGAGGTAACCACAAAAGGTCCCGCAGTATCCACAACGGTAAGTTTCACATCATCGCGTCCTGTCTGCCCTCCCAGAGAATTATTATCCCTTACAAGAACCGAAAAATTAAGATCTCTCCCTCTGGAAGCAAGTTTCTCCCATGCTTTTACATCTGTAGGAGTTACAATGGCAGGATCATAGCCGGAAACAATGGTTGACAGTCTGGGAAAGTATCTTGAAGGTGATGCTGTAGGCGTTACAGATCTAAAAAGAGGCCCCACTCCATTTACCGGCTGGGGTGGCATAGCTGCAGCCCCAAAATCAATTTGTTCCCAGGTATACGTAAGAGCATCATTATCCGCATCTGTTGCAGTTGCTGTCAGCATAAAGGGTGTACTTTTCGGTATGCTTTTATCTGTGCCGGCATTTACAATTGGCTCTGCGTTTGCAATTGGCGTTTTAACGCCGCAGTTAGAAGTAGAACCTGTAGTTAATCTGGTATACATTTCTGCAATACTTACTGCATGGAAATAAGCATCACTGTGGGCCTGTACATTTGGAGGACATATACCGGCGTATCCCATAATAGAGCTTGCACTTCCCGGCTCTATTGATGTGGGTGTGTTTCTGTTACAGCTATTATTTTGGGTATGGTTTGCGCCAAACTGGTGTCCCATTTCATGGGCTACATAATCTATGACAAAAGGATCACCTACCGGAACTGCAGACCCTGTAACTCCACCCGCCTTACTGTTTCCGCAAATGGAAGGAGTGGCTGCTAAACCGTTATCATTTCCTGCATTGGCCTGAAAGAATAAGTGTCCGATATCGTAGTTGGCAGCACCAATAATGGTATTCGTAACCGTGATATTTTCGTTAAGCATCTGGCCTGCATTCAGGGTATTAAAAGTATCTGTACTGATAAAGAATAAAGCATCTGTATTTGGAATAAGCTGCAGTCTTACTGAAATATCTTTTTCAAAAACTTCGTTTAATCTTGTTACAGCCAGGTTAACAGCAGCAAGAACCGCCGCTTTTTTCTGAGCATCCGTTCCTGAACCTACACCAGCCTGCCCTGCAATATAAGCAGTATATTCTGTCGTTGTTGTAATAGCCAGCCTGTATTTTCTATGTAATGCATCAATAACTGTTTTCTGGACATTTAAGGCTGATTCATTATGTTCGCTGTCTCCATCAAAATGACATTCAAACTGACCGGGAGACGAAGCATTTTTCCTGTCATAAAGTTTATAAATCTTATTATCTCTTGTATAAGAATCGATATAATAAATTCCCTGATTATTTCTGATCATACCGTTAAATCCAAAATAAGGATCTATGGTAAACTTTAAACTTGCTGATTTGTCCCCTTTTTTGAAGCCAGTATAAGACCGAATTTCAGAATATCTGTTCTGAAGGTCGGGATGCATCGTTGATGATTCGAAAATCTCATAGGTATCAAAACCTCCTTCAAGGTTGGGAAAGTTCAGCAATACTCCTTTTCGGGACAAATGCAGTTCACTGTCCGGCAAATTTTCAAGTTGACTTTGAATCTCACTAACATTAAGTTTAAACAAAACAAAATCTGTAATTCTTACATTACTTTCACGAATCTCAGTGGTGATTTTTGAGTCAAGCTTTTTCCAATGATTTTTTTGAGCAAACCCCACTGCCGAAAACATGAGTAAGGTACCCAGAACAAGTAATTTTTTCTTCATTTGATTTTTTATAAATTAAGAGGTTATCAGTTTAACACCTGAAGGAACTTTCCCTTCTATTTTAAGAATCAGTATGGGATTCTTTTCTTTATTCAATAAATATTCTTCGTTATTAATTTCTTTATAATAAACCTTTAAAACAGATTTCTCCTCTTCTAGCTTCTCTATTTCAATATCACCGTATTGCTGTGTTTTTAATGTAGGCTTCAACACAAGAAGAAATTCATTTTCAGACAGTGTAGGAATTGGTTCTGATCGGGAAAACCTTTTATCCTGCATTACACTGTATAATTTTAGCGTCTCCTCAAAAGACTGTAAAATTGTATACTCTTTTAATTGTATATTTTTATTCAGTCTCCGTACTTCTGAAAATTTTATTTCATTATTATTTTTACTCATTACCGATTCTGTTTCTACAACATTTTTTGTGGCAGAAACGTTTGTACAGGCTGATCCGCCTCCAAATCCAAACAGAAACAACAGAAAGATTAACAAAAATACTCTTTTCATCAGAAAATATTAATAAGCAAATGTAAATATTAAAACCGTTCAATGGAATTATTGAACGGTTTATTTTTATAGCAAAAGCTTAAATTATTTTTTAATAATCAACTTTTTAGAAATTTTTTGGCCGTCTTTTTCTACCTGAACTATATAAACCCCTGATGGAAGGAAAGACAGGTGAACTTCTTCGTGAATCTTATTTCCTTTTACCTCTTTAGCCGCCTTGACCAGTTTTCCGTCCATTGCATATACCGTGTACGAAATACCGTTCCCTGCTTCGGTTTCAATAGTAAAGATTCCTTTTGAAGGATTCGGATAAATTTTTATTCCTTCTTCAGCTTTTTCAGTTTCACTGGTTCCTAATGTAGAATTGATGGTAAAATTTGTTGTATTCACATTTAAAAACACATTATCAATTGCTTTAATCATTATTCTTGCCGTTGAACTCGTCCCTAAACCAGCCGGAACATTAAATGTGTAAGAACCGTTGTTTGGCGTGCTCGCTACAAGTGTATGAGGGAACGTGAGTCCTCCGTCTTTGGAAAGCAGGATCATTACATTTGCTGTATTTACGGGAGCTGCGTTGGTATTGGCAACGTTCCATGTAATTGTCTGCGAGGCTCCTACATTCCAGGCAACTCCTCCTGCATTCTGGGAAGTTACTGTAAATGGCCCGGCAGCTGTAGATACTGTAAGCTGGACATCATCACGCCCAGTCTGTCCGCCAACCGGTTTATTATCTCTCACCAATAAAGAGAAAGTTAAAGGTCTTGCTACGGTCGACAGTTTTTCCCACGATCTATAGTTTGCAGCTATAATAATAGTAGGATCATATCCTTCTATAATCGTTGAAAGTCTTGGGAAATATCTTGTAGGAGATGTTGTTGCCCACATCGATCTGAACATAGGTCCTATTGCATTTGTAGGTCTTGGAGGCATTGTTGCAGCACCGGTATCAATTTGTTCCCAGTTATAGGTAATGGCATCACCATCCGGATCAGAGCCTACGCCTGTTAAAGCAAATGGAGTTCCTATTGGAATTGTTCTGTCCGGCCCGGCATTTGCGGTAGGCTCGCTATTTCCTGTTGCTGTATTCACTGAGCAGTTTCCTCCTGATCCTGTAATTCTAGTATACATCTCACGAATACTTACGGCATGGAAATAAGCATCACTGTTATTCTGTACATTTGGAGAACAGATCCCTGCATATCCCATGATGGAACTTGCACTTCCCGGCTCTACTGATGTTGCTGTATTTCTGTTACAGCCATTATTCTGAGTGTGATTGGCCCCAAACTGATGTCCCATTTCGTGCGCAACAAAATCAATAACAAAAGGATCCCCTACAGGCGCCGATGAACCTGTAACACCTCCGGCTTTCTCATTGCCACAAATTGCAGGTGTATAAGCAAGTCCATTATCATTACCTTGACCAGCCTGGAAAAATACATGCCCAATATCATAATTATTGACGCCAATTGCATTATTAGTCACCGTAATATTCTCATCAATCATCTGATAGGCATCCAATGCATCAAAAGTATCTGAAGCAATAAAAAACAACTGATCAGTATTAGCAACGAGTTGTAAAGACACTGAAATTTCATTTTCAAATACCTGATTAAGACGTGCCACTGCTAGATTAACTGCTGCAAGTACAGCTGCTTTTTTCTGGGCATCCGTTCCATTACTTACGCCAGCCTGTTGTGCAGCATAGGCTGTATATTCTATGGTTGTAGTAATAGCCAATCTGTATTTACGCATCAATCCGTCTACAACTGTTTTACCATGTACGTCGGGAGCGAGATCAATTAAAGGCGAATCTCCTTTAAACAGACAGTCGAAACGGTTTTGAGAAAGTGCATTCTTTCTGTCATATACCATATAAACTTTGTTATCCTGAGAATACGAATCTATATAGTACATTCCTTTTATTCCTTTCACTACCGCATTCAGTCCAAAATACGGATCATAAGTAAATCTTATGTTTGTAGTGGGGTCCCCTACCTTTTGCCCTGAATATGACTTTATATCGGAATATCTTGCCTGAAGTTCAGGATGCATTGTAGATGCTTCAAATATTTCGTAGGTGTCAAATGTTCCCTGATCATTGGGGAATTTTACAAGAATTCCTTTCTCTGAAGAAAGGCTACTTCTGTCCGGAGCCAGGGAAAGCTGATGTTTCATCTCCTCAGTATTCAGGCTGACCAATTGATAGTCTACAGTTCGTACGCCTCTTTCTCTTGTTTCTTTTACGCTTTTCTGTGAGGCCCTGTTCCAGGTATTCTGCTGTGCCGCGGCTGTTCCTGAAAGGACCAGGAGGCTTGTCAGAAATAATAATTTTCTTTTCATTATATAATATTATTGTATGGTTAATTTGATTTTTTTGGGACTCCCCGTAATTTTCACGATCAGTATAGGATCGGATTGTTTTTTCTCTTTGTATTCCTGACTTTCAACTTCCTTATAAAAAACGGTAAGTGTGGAAGTGTTCGTTTCCAGTTTTTCAATTTCAATATCGCCGTTCTTTATTTTTCTCAGTTTAGGCTTTAAGACTAAAAAGTACTCTCCCTCTTCTAAAACAGGAATCGGAGCTGATCTGGAATATTTTGAATCATTGAGGTTCATGTACAGATCTTTAATTCCTTTTGTGGAAGTAATGACTGTGTATTCTTTCAGATCCGTTTTAAGATTAAGCCGTCTGATTTCAGTAAATTCTACTTTATCCTGATTTTTATTCTGATAATTTATCTGCGCCATATTTTTGTAATCAGCACAGTTAATCAGCAAAAAATCGAAAAAATTCAAAAAAAGAAAACTTTTAATAAATAGACCCATAATAACAAATATAAAAACTTTTCAGGCATAAACACACTATTTTCTGTTATCATTTCCACACCTACAATTCTTAAAACGAGACAATAAGCATCTCATTTATTCTAAATCTTCTGGAGACTCGCAATTATAAAATATAATCTCAGAAACAAATTTAAAATAACACTCATTTGTAAATCTTTTGTAAAACAATTACAAAGTGTTGATTTTTAAGTTCTTAAATTTTTACCAGAAGAATACTTTCTATTTACAAAAGTATGGCTCCATCCGCCACTAATTTTACTTCATCAAAAAAATTAATGTTATGAAAAAGTTCATATTACTTCTTGCCGTGTCAGGCACGTTTATTATGTGTAAAAAAGGGGAAGCGGCAACATCCAGGATAGAAGACACTTTACATGCCACAGACAGCACTGCCGCAGCGGTGAATGAAACCGTCAATTCTATCAACAATACCGCGGATAAAGTTCTGGACTCGGCCAACGTCAGAATAAAAGATTTTGAGGATGCCAAAGGCGAAATTCAGCAGAAAATAGAAAATACTTCTAAGATGGTAGATTCTTTAACCGATAAAATTGCCTCCACAAAATTGGAATCGAAGATTGAGAAAAAAGATTCAACAGAGAAAAAGGCTGAGAAGATCGTTGTTCATGTCCCGGCTCCGAAAGTGATCAAAGAAACCAGGATCGTATACAAAGACAAGCCCCGGAATGACAGCTATGAGCTTAAAAATAAAATGGTAAAAACAGGTATTCTTTCTGTAAAAGCGGATAACGCGGAAACGGTAAAAGAACTTGTCAAAGAAGAAACTGTAAAAAACAATGGCTATGTAAAAAGTGAAGAGCTTTCTTATAATACTGCTGAAGCTGCTAACAGGAGCTCATCTTACGAAGAAAACAGCCAAAGGGTATATTATATGGACATTAAAGTTCCTATCCGTAATTTTGACAGCTTAATGAATGACCTGAGTGAAATTGGTGATGTTGAGACTAAAAATATACAGGTTTCCGGAAACAGCTACGAAGAGAATACTTTGTGCACTATAACCGTAACTCTTACTGATAAGTCAGCGTATGAAAAAGAACCTAAAACTTTCGGCGAAAAATCACTGGCGGCAGTTTCATCGGGCTGGGATGTGATTACTTCGGTCTTTCTTTTTATTCTTCCGTTATGGCCTTTATTTCTGATCGGCGGAATAGGATATTACTTTTACAAAAAGAAGACTAAAAAAAATACGGATAATCATGCCCAATAAAACAGGGTCATTGAAGATGCTTTTTAATATTATTTTAATAAAAGTCAGGTCCCTGCGGAGCTTCTTCTTTGTATATTTAAAACAGCTTGTATTTATCAGCAGGACTGCATCATGTATTCAGCTTGATTATTATAAAAGTAGTTTGTAAAAGAAAGGCTCCCGATCGGGAGCCTTTCGCTATTTCATGTTCACTACTTTGTCTACGATAAACTTTGTGTTTCCTCTCCATGGAAGCGCTCCATTGTATTCTTTGTAATGAAGATCAAAAGTTTTGCCGCTGTTGGTTTCCAGCTGTTTAAAAATTTCAGGATCTTCTACAGAAAATTCAAATTCATAGCTTGTAATGGTTCCTGTTTTTCCTTTTCCAAAACCTTCCTGGATCAGTTTTCCTTCGTAGGTTTTGAAAACATAGCCTTTTTTCATGGCATAATTCAGATAGCCGGATTTTACCCCTTCTCCAAAGACGAAATAGTATTTATACCATACTGTTACACCTATCAGAAGAAGAATTACACCGAGGCTGATCCACAAAGTTTTTTTCATAGGGAGTGTGTTTTTATATTAAATTTATTTTGCGATGCTTCTGGAAATCACAATTTTCTGAATCTCAGAAGTACCTTCGTAGATCTGCGTGATCTTCGCATCTCTCATCATTCTTTCTACGTGATATTCTTTCACATATCCGTATCCACCGTGAATCTGTACTGCTTCAATAGTAGTATCCATTGCCACCTGGGAAGCGTATAATTTAGCCATTGCACCGCTTTCAGAGATATCTTTACCTGAATCTTTCTCGAACGCCGCCTTGAAACATAACATTCTTGCTGCAGTAATCTGGGTAGCCATATCTGCCAATTTAAATGCAATTGCCTGGTGATTGATGATTTCAGTTTTGAAAGCTTTTCTGGTTTTAGCATATTTTAAAGCCAATTCATAAGCTCCTGAAGCAATACCCAAAGCCTGGGAAGCAATACCGATTCTTCCTCCGTTCAATACGGCCATTGCAAAATTGAATCCGAACCCGTCTTCTCCGATTCTGTTTTCTTTCGGTACTTTTACATTATTGAAGATCAAAGAATGGGTATCACTTCCTCTGATTCCCAGTTTGTCTTCTTTTACTCCAACTTCAAAACCTTCCCATCCTCTTTCAACGATAAAAGCGTTGATTCCTTTATGTTTTTTCTCCGGATCTGTCTGTGCGATAACAATATAATAAGAAGCTGTTCCTCCATTCGTGATCCAGTTCTTGATACCGTTCAAAAGATAATAATCTCCTTTGTCTTCTGCGGTTGTTTTTTGGGAAGTAGCATCAGAACCTGCTTCAGGCTCAGATAATGCAAAAGCGCCAATTACCTTTCCGCTGGCAAGAGGAGTAAGATATTTCACTTTCTGTTCTTCGGAAGCAAATTTTTCAAGACCTGCACATACCAGAGAGTTATTTACGGACATTACCACAGCTGCAGAGGCATCTATCTTTGCAATCTCCTCCATTGCCAAAACGTAAGAAACGCTATCCATTCCTGCACCTCCGTACTTAGGGTCTACCATCATTCCCAAAAGCCCCATTTCACCCATTTTCTTTACTTGTTCTGTAGGAAATTTCTGATCGCGGTCTCTTTCTATAACTTCAGGTAATAGTTCATTTTGTGCAAAATCTCTTGCAGCCTGCTGAATCATCAGCTGTTCTTCCGATAAATTAAAGTCCATAAAAAATAATAATTAGATAGCCGTAAATTTACACTTTTTAACGAAATCTGAAAATAGAATTGGAAGTTAGAGGTGGCCAGTTTCAAACTTTCACAGAAATAATCGGTAAAAGTCCCTGATATTATGGCAGGCATTCAATTAATTGTCAATTAGTGATTTCTGATTACTACAATTAAAAAAAATGCTTATATTTAAAATTCTTTAAAAATTGCTTAAAAAATCATGACAATCAAAAGATTATTCGATATTCCACGCTATGCTTTGGAAAAATTTCCTAAAACAGATATGTTTGTGACTAAGTATCAGGGTGAGTGGAAAAAAACTTCAACACTGGAATTTATCAATCAGGGAAATAAAATATCCAGAGGACTTTTAAAACTGGGGATAAAACCTGGAGACAAAATTGCTCTGATCACCACCAATTCCCGTACGGAATGGGCGGTTATGGATTTTGGACTCTCCCAAATCGGTGTTGTTTCCGTTCCGGTTTATCCGAGTATTTCTCCTGAAGATTATGAGTTTATATTTAATAATGCTGAAATACAGTATTGTTTTGTATCTGATAAAGAATTGCTTAATAAAGTGATGAAGGTAAAACACAATATCCCTTCACTGCAAGGAATTTTCACTTTTGACACGATAAGCGGAGCTGCCAACTGGAAAGAAATTATGGATCTTGGGGAGGACGACTCCACTCAGATTGAAGTAGAAGATCTTTCCAATGCCATTAATTCTGAGGATCTGGCGACCATTATATACACTTCCGGAACAACGGGAAGACCAAAAGGAGTAATGCTTACCCACCATAATATTGTTTCTAATGTATTGGGGTCTCTTCCAAGGATCCCTAAGAAAAAAAGCCTGGATTATAAGGATACAAGAGTCCTGAGTTTTCTTCCGATCTGTCATATTTTTGAAAGAATGCTTTTTTATCTTTTCCAGTATAACGGTTTTTCTGTTTATTTCGCCGAAAGCATTGAAAAAATGGGTGAAAACGTAAAAGAAGTAAAGCCACACTATATGAGTGTTGTTCCCAGACTTGTAGAAAAAGTATATGACAAGATCTATAACACAGGTTCTTCAGCCGGCGGACTGAAATCAAAAATCTTCTTCTGGGCATTAAATTTGATCAGCAAGAAAAAAGAAATTACGAAACCTTCAGGATTGCAGGGAATTATTGCAGATAAACTGGTGTTTTCTAAATGGAGAGAAGGTCTGGGTGGGGAAATCATTACTTTGGTTTCCGGTTCTGCAGCGCTGTCCACAAGATTAAACCTGATGTTTCAGAATGCGGGGATTCCTATCTTAGAGGGATATGGCTTAACCGAAACTTCACCGGTTATTTCTGTAAACAGCTTTGATAAAATGAAGATCGGTACCGTCGGCAGACCGTTGGACAATCTCCAGGTAAAGATCCAGGAAGATGGCGAAATTACGGTAAAAGGACCTTCCATCTTCAAAGGATATTTTAAAGCCGAAGATTTAACCAAGGAAGCTTTTACGGAGGATGGTTTTTTCAAAACAGGAGACATCGGACACGTTGACAGTGAAGGATTCCTACAGATCACTGACCGTAAAAAAGAGATGTTTAAAACTTCAGGCGGGAAATACATTGCTCCTCAAACAATTGAAAACCAGGCAAAAGCCTCAAAATTCATTGAACAGATCATGGTAGTGGGAGACGGTGAAAAAATGCCGTGTGCTTTGGTACAGCCTGATTTTGAGTTTGCTAAAAACTGGGCAATGAGAAATAACCTGAATATTGGTTCCACTCCTGCAGAAATTGCCAAAAGCCCTGAATTAAAGGAAAGAATTGAAAAGGAGATGGAAAATATCAATGAGCATCTCGGAAACTGGGAAAAGATCAAAAAAATTGAACTGACTCCTGAAGTATGGGCCATCGATACGGGACTGCTTACGCCTACCTTAAAGCTTAAAAGGAAAGCAATAAAAGAGAAATTTATAGATCTGTACAATAAAATGTACGAACATCACGAATAAAAATACATTAAGCTGTTTCAGAAATGAAGCACCTTTTTAATATCCTAATATTATGTGGGTGGTAAAATTCCGATCCTATTGATTTTCTGTTTATATTAAACAAAAAAATGTGCTTCAGCAATGAAGCACATTTTTATTATTTTGAATTGTAATTAAAATTTAATTACAGATTTCATTCTTTCGTTTTCTTCCATTACCAATTCATCATCTACAAGGATTTTTCCAGAGTGCTCATCGATAATAATTTTCTTTCTCTGAGCAATTTCCATCTGCTTCTGAGGAGGAATAGTGAAGAATGATCCTTTTGGTGCTCCTCTTTCCAGTCCTACAACAGCCAATCCGTTGATAGAGCTCTTTCTGATTCTGTTGTATGAAGCAAGCAATCTTTCGTCAATCTTAGCTGCATACTCTTTAGACTGCTCTATTAAGTATTCTTCTTCTTTCTGAGTTTCAGATACAAGACCATCCAATTCTTCTTTCTTGAATTTTAAATGGTTCTTAAGGTCGCTGATTTTCTCGTTAAGTTCACTTAAAGTTTCATTTTTGTGAGCAATTTTAACTGCGAATTCTTTAATTCTTTTTTCAGCAAGCTGAATTTCCAGATCCTGGAATTCTATTTCTTTTCCTAATGCTTCAAACTCTTTATTGTTTCTTACATTATCCTGCTGAGATTTGTACTTTTCAATTAAAGTTTTTGCATGGTTAATTACTTCATGCTTTGTTTTGATCTGGTCGTCCTGATCTTTGATGTCTGCATGAAATTTTTCAGCTCTTTTTTCAAGTCCTTCGATCTCAATTTCAAGATCCTCAACTTCAATTGGCAATTCTCCTCTGGTATTTCGGATTTCATCCAATCTTGAATCAATGATCTGCAAATCGTATAAAGCTCTTAATTTTTCTTCAACTGAAATATCGTTGGTTTTTGCCATATTTAAATGAAATAATTTACTGGGTTTGTTTTTTCAATAGATTTTGAAATTGCAAATGTACTAAATTTTTGTGACAAAATTTCAAATAATTGTTGAGTTACAAATTGTTCGGATTCATAATGACCTATGTCACAGATCAACATTTTAGATTCTGCCTGGAAATAGTCATGGTATTTGATATCTCCTGTAAGATAGGCATCGCATTTTTGTGATAAAGCAGCTTTTATTCCGCTAGCTCCTGAACCTCCGAGAACGCCTACTCTCCTGATTCTTTTATGAGTGAAATCGGAATGTTTAATGATTTCAAGGTTAAATTTTTCTTTCACCATTCTTAAAAAATCCGGCTCCTCCATTTCTTCTTCAAAATCTCCGTACATTCCCAATCCTGAATGCTGGTTTTCATTATCCAGCTGATATATCTGATGGGCTACTTCTTCATATGGATGGGCAGCTTTCATGGCGGAAATAATCTTTTCTTTTTTATAATCTTCAAAAATAACAGAGATCATATCTTCATCCGCATTTTCACGGATGTCCTGCTGTCCGGAGAACGGATTTGAACCTTCAACAGGCCTGAATGTTCCGTTTCCATTCAAAGTAAAGCTGCATTCATCATAAAAGCCGATATTTCCCGCTCCTGCAGCGAATAACGCTTCTTTCACCTTTTCAGAATAATCCTTTGGAACCAATACGCTCAGCTGTTTTAAATTATTTTTTTTAGGCTGAAGGATTCTGAGGTTTTTCAATCCCAACTGACTGCAAATTTCATAGTTAACTCCAAAGAAGTCATTATCAAATGCCGTATGAATAGCATAAATGGCAATTTTATTTTCAATCGCCTTCAATAGGGCTCTTTCGACATAATTTTTCCCGGTTAGAGATTTTAATCCGGAAAAAATAATAGGATGAAAACATACAATCAGATTACAGTTTTTCTGAATAGCCTCATCTACAACATTTTCCAAAGCATCATGGCATACCAGTATTCCACTGACATTCCGGCCGGGAACTCCACACAACAGCCCTACATTGTCAAAATCTTCTGCCTGCTGCAGGGGAATACGGTTTTCTATTTTTGAAATTACTTCACTTATTGTCATTTTATTCTGTATGTTTGCTACGAAAATAACGATAATTTGTTAATTTTGAAAAACATTAAAAATGGAAAGAGAACACAATCTTGTTCCTGAAGACAAGCTTTGGAAAAGATTTCTTTACAGAGTAATCTACCGTGCCGATACCAGGTTAGGAAAATTATTCGACATTACCTTATTATCTCTTATCCTGATAAGCACTGCCATTATTATGATGGAAAGTGTTCCTCAGCTTGACAAACGATTTCACTATACATTTCTGATCCTGGAATGGATTATTTCTATTTTTTTCACGGTTGAATACTGGATGCGGATCAGTGTTGTGAAAAATAAAAAGCATTATATTTTCAGTTTTTTCGGAATCATAGATTTTCTTGCGCTGGTTCCTTTTTACCTCAGCTTTTTCTTTCCTGTCACCAAGTATTTCCTTATCTTCAGAATGCTGAGGATGCTGAGAATTTTCAGAATCTTCAATCTTCTGGATTTTATGAACGATGGTTACCTCATCGTCCGCGCCTTAAAGAACAGCTCCAGAAAGATCTACATTTTCCTCCTTTTCCTGATTATTTTTTCAGTGATTGTTGGCTCGATGATGTTTATGGTGGAAGGCGGAAGGCCGGGTTTTGAAACGATTCCACAGTCTATTTACTGGGCAGTGGTTACCGTAACTACAGTTGGTTACGGAGACGTTTCCCCTATTACTCCAATGGGTAAATTTTTTGCTGTTATTTTAATGCTTGCAGGGTATTCTATTATTGCAGTTCCTACAGGAATTGTAACGGCAGAAATGCGGAACAAAAGACAAAACCTGGAGAAGATCTGTGACCAATGCGGTAATGAAGATATAGATGATGATGCACGATACTGTAAACAGTGTGGCAAGAAATTAGCTTAGTATTTGGTATTGATATTAATCTATTAACCAAATACCACAAAAATCATGGAACCACAAAAGAAAAATAAGCCTAACAGCCTGGTGATCATCCTTTTCTCTTTAGTTGTATTAATGGTCATCATTTATTTTATACTCGTGACATTTTTCCCTGCCGTCTTTGAGCAAATGAACACAGGAGATATACAACCAGTACCCAACAAGTGACAGTAATATAAAAAGACGGCAAATAGCCGTCTTTTTAGTTGAATATGTTTATTCTATTTATTTTTTGATTGCTTTGATCATCTGTCTGGAACCGTCTTTCATATTTAAAGTAATGAAATACAGTCCTTGTTTCAGATCTCCCAAATGAAGAGCAGAAGACGGGGTTTCAATGGTTTTCACCAATCGTCCGGAAACATCAGAAACAGAAACTGACTTTACAAGATCTGCTTTTGAAATATTCAGTACATCAGTGAAAGGATTCGGGTATGCTTTAATCTCTTCTTTTGCTTTGGAAACTTCAGATGTTGCCAGTGTTGTGGATTCTACCTTAAAATTATCAACAAAGAATTCATAATCTTCAGAATCAATTACAGTCCCATCGGAAGCATAAAATGCAAATACGGTATTGGCTCCTGTATAGGTGGTAAGATCGTAAGAATAGGTCGTAGAAGTATTGGATGGTGCATTAGCTGCATTCCATGTCTGCAGAACAGCCCATGTCGTTCCTCCATCGTTTGAGACCAGGAACTGAACCACGTCATCAGATCCCATAGCCGAAGCAGTGGTATCTGAATACTCTGTTACTCCATAATCGAATTTAACTCTGTATCCTCCTGCAGAAAGGTTGAAAGGTACAGTCTTCAGCCACGCTATGGTTTCGTTATAATAAAGATTTATTTTAGCGGAGTTATTACCATCTCCTGCATTCAGGAAGTCCCCATCATACCACCATTCATCCGTATCGGTAGATCCTGTAGTTGTATCTCCACCGGAAGCCTGTTCCCAACAATTTCCCGGGAATGTTGAAAAATCATTGATATAAGCAGTAGTGGGAACTATTACAGCACATTCAGTAGTAAATGATGTACTTAAAGACCAAGCGCTTTTATCGGAAGCACTGCATACAGACCTTACCCATACATAATAATCCGTGGCAGGAGTTAATGCGGACAAAGGTGCAGATAAAGCCGAAGCTCCTACGCTTCCTGATGCTGCAGTAGTAGCCGTTGGAGCTGTATTGGTTGAGGAATAATAATATTCATAACCTACACCCACTGTACTTGTAGAAGCCACCCATGAAACAACGGCCGAGTTGGAAGTTACAGTACCAGAAGATAAGTTACCCGGTGCCAGACAGCTTGGAGCCGCTCCAATCACTACAGTATAATCATGTGCTTCCCCATATCCTAATATATTGCATGGTTCAGGCTCATTATTAAAACGGTCTCCCACTCTCATCCTGTAAGTTCCCGGTGTAACCGTTGCAGGAATGGCTATATTACCATTGGTAACTGAATTATCATCCGGCCCGATACTGGCTGCTGTTGCTACCAGCTCCGGGGCTGCATCGTCAAAAGTTCCGTTATTGTCAAAATCTATCCAGATACGTACGTATTGATCGGAATATTCATGAGTAACAGAAAATGCATAGCTTACCCCTGCATTCAGGTTAATTGTTTGATTTATATAGTCTCCATATGAGCCCTGGGAACATCCCGTATCAAGATGGCTGAACCCCGCTGATGGAATCGTAAAACTGTCGATCATATCCCCTCCACTGCAATCGTTCGGGAACACCGGCGTACAATAGGTCTGAGCAAAGGCAAAGGTGCCAATCGTTATTAAATTCGCAAGTAAAAACTTTTTCATGTAATTTTATTTTATGGTATAAACAAATTTAATAAAAAAAACACAATAAAGCTTTTTTATTAAATTAAAAGGAGCAATAAAATCATCTATTATAAATACATTGATCAATAATTATTTATTATTAACTAATAGTTTACTACAAAAACAGTTTTCAAAAAAAATAGCAGCCTCTCGGCTGCTATTTTTTTAAATATAATCAAAGATTTATTTCTTAATTGCTTTGATCGTTTGTTTTGATCCGTCTTTCATATTTAAAATTACCAGATACATTCCCTGTTTCAGGTCTCCTAACTGAAGAGCTGAAGAAGGATTGTCAATTGTTTTTACCACTCTTCCGGCAAGATCAACTACTGATACAGACTTTACTTTAGAGATATCTGAGATATTCAATACATCTGCAAAAGGATTTGGATATGCTTTGATCTCATTTTTAGCTCCTGAAACTTCAGAAGTTGATAAAACACTTGCATCATACGCTGAAATTTGGAATTGACCTTCGATTGCTGAAGAATATCTCCAAACACTAACATACAATGTAGTACCCGGTGTTTGACCTGTCAATGACAATTTAGAGAAATTCGCATTACCTTCGTCGTCACTACATCCTATAGATGTAGTCGTGGTACAATCTGTAAATACAGACATAACTGTATCTAAAAGTGGAGATCCCGTCACAGCATCTGTCTCAATGGTTACATTACCTGAAGCAGGCACAACTACACTGTACCACACATTTCCTCCAACATTTGTTGGGGTAGATAAACAACTCGCTGTCAAAGCCGGTGTATTAGTGGCGCCAACGGCAGTACCTGTCAAAACATTCTGAGCGAATGTAGCCCCAGGAGTTAAAGTAACAGCTCCTGAACAATTATCATTAGCTGGAGGAGGAGCCTGAGTCCCTACACAAATACTAAACGTTGCGACAGTTGTTGCTGTTGAAGTTAAAGTCCATACTCTTACTTTATACTCTTGACCAACAGTCAATCCTGTTAAATCCATTGTATTAGGATCGCTGCACTGAACTTGCACCAAACTTCCGCAAACACCACTATAAGCAGCCATTGCCATATCTGTAGATCCGGATACATTAGTAAGGGTAACCCTGTGTGCAGTATCTGTGGCTGTAAACTTAAACCACACATCGTCATTTGTACCGGATGCACCGCACGTTGGTGCAGTTTCGGTAGAAGCAGTAGCACTTTGTGTTGTTCCCGAGGTAGCAGAACCACATGAATAGTTAGGGTTTACCGTCAATGAAACAGCAGCTGAACAATCATCATTAGCAGGAGGAGGAGGAGGAGTTCCTACACAAATATCAAATGTAGCAGTAGTGGTTGCTGTTGAAGTATAAGTCCACACTCTTACTTTATACTCTTCACCAACAGTTAATCCTGTTAAATTCATTGTATTAGGGTCACTACACAAAACTTGTACTAAACTTCCGCAAACACCACTATAAGCAGCCATCGCCATATCTGTAGATCCGGATACATTAGTAAGTGTAACTCTGTGCGCAGTATTTGTAGCTGTAAATTTAAACCATACATCGTCATTTGTACCGGATGCACCACACGTTGGCGCAGTTTCGGTAGACGCTGTTGCATTATTAGTTGTCCCGGAAGTAACAGTCCCACATAAGTAGTCAGGATTTACAGTTAAAGCTACTGCACTGGAACAATTATCATTTGCTGGTGGCGGCGGTGGCGTTGTAACACATATATTAAAACTTGCCGCAGCAGTTGCTACATTGGAAAAAGTGTATACTCTGATATAGTAAGTATCACCAATCGTTAAACCAGATACGGTTCCGGTATTAGGGTCAGAACAAAGCAAAGATGTTGTTGCTCCGCAAGCTCCGCTCATTACCTGGAAATACATATCGGCAGTGCTTGGATTACCCACAGAAACAGCATTTGATAAAGTGACAATATGTGAAGTACTGGTTGCCACAAAAGAATACCATACATCATCATTTGGTGTTCCACTACATGGTGTTGCTGCCATTGATTCTGTTGCACCTAATGTTGTTCCTGAAACAGCAGAAGCACATGTTTGATTACTATTTGCCGTAAGCATAACTGCACCTCCACAATCATCATTAGCAGGAGCGGCAGGAGCAACAGGACTGGTAAAAGACCATACTGTAGAATTACATCCAACTGCATCTGCACCCGCATTGGTAGGCACTACGTACCAGTAGTAAGGTGTATTATATGCAGTTAAACTGGCTGTATAAGTAGTTGCAGGTGCGGTAACTGTTGATATTAAAGTTGTTGGAGGATTCGTTGTCCCCAAATACACTTTATATCCTGTTGGAGCAGTACCGGCAGGGGCACTCCAGGTCAGACTTTGAGTTAATGCTGAAGCCGTAGATCCATTCGCTGGAGCTGTTAAAGTACTACACTGAGGGATAGCTGCACCAGGTGTAATATCCAAAGTAAAAGAACCGCAAGTTGGTGCTGGCCAAGTATCAACGATGATATAATACGTCCCATTAGTTGGGAAAGTAACAGAACCTGAAGCAGAAGATGAAGATGATGTAGCAACAAAACCTACACTATTTGCCGCTGTTGGAGCACATGCAGAATGCACTCCTGCAATTTTCCATGTTGCTGTACCTCCTAGCGCTATTTGAAGACTAACTGGAGCCGTAGTAATATTGATGGAATAGACGTAATCTTCACCGCCTCCATAATTAGAGTTCCCATAACTTCCAGCCGGAAAATCATCTACCGTTCCACAAGTAGTCTGTGCACCACTTGAAAACGGAATACTTGTTATAGGGACAGCAGTCGCACATGTATTTTGAGCACTCAGATTTCCGAGCGCACAAAAAACAATCATTAGAAAAAGTAGTTTAAATCTTTTCATACGTAGTAAAAATAAAATTAGGGGATAAAATTAATAAAATACTTTATATAAAATCATAATTTATTATAAAAAATTGAAAATAAAACTTAAAATAAATGTTTTAATTAAATAAAATTAAACAAATATTTATTTTTAATATTAAATCATCAAATATAGATAAAAACATAACTTATTTATTTACAAATCATTACAATTTAATTTAAAATCACTAAAAGTGGAGTAATTATTATTTAACATAAAAAATAATTTCATTTTTCACCAGATAACGGTTTAATGATCAATAAAAAAAGCGGCAAAAAATGCCGCTTTCTATTTCATATTTCACTTTTCTTAGTTCAAATAGAATTCATATTTGTTAAGAAGCTGAATTTCCTTGATGAGATCTCCGTTCAGATCTACTGAATGTTTCATAGACTGAACCTCAATCTGGGAATCATCTTCAATATTTTTTATAAAGAATTTAAGTTTCTGGTTTCCTTTATTCCGGTCAAGAACCTTTCTGAAAAAGTCAAGATCTTCAGGGCGGACATCCATGACATCCATGACCAGGGAAATGCTTTTCGCAAATCTTTCAAAAGCTTCCTGAAGTTCAATAACATCATTTACGTTCACAAAAACCCGTCCATCCTTTACCTGCGCAAATTTTATTTTAAAAATTACAAATCTCTGGACTTCCAATTTCTCCTTCAAACGCATATAATCCCTGTCTCCCAACCTGAAAGAATAGGATCCCGAATAATCTTCCAAAGTAACAAAAGCCACCTTTTCACCACTTCTGAATCCATCCTGTACTCTATACTCAGTGATCAGACCGGCTACCGTATATTCTTTTCCGCCACCACCGTTCTCTCTTTCTTTCTGAAGTGTTTTCCAGTCTTTCTTTTTTTCCTCAAAAAGCTCTTCCTGCTTATTGGAAAAAGCCTGTTCTTTATAAGCATCCACTTCATCAAGATTCAAAAACAAGAAATTACCCTTCGGCTCAGCTTTCTTCACCACTTCTTCTATTACTTCCTCTTCCCCTATTGACAGCTCATCAGAAACAATTTCAATAAGATCCACCGTTTCATCCTGTGAGTCTTTCTCTAAAATCGGAACCTCATCTGTTACCACTTTTTCTTCGTCTTTTTCAAGCACATTCTTTTTTGAAAGCCTGCCCTGCATAAACTGGAACTGGTATTTAAATTCATCGAGCGGGTGAGCGGAGAGATAGAAACCGATGATTTCCTTCTCTTTATTTAATTTATGCATATTAGGCCATTCCGGACATGGCAGCAGTTTAGGCTGTTCAATCTGTACTTCATCTGCAAAATCAGCAAAAAGTGAATGTTCCATTTCATTTTTACTTTCCTGGAAGCTCTGCCCATATCTGATCAATCTTTCCAGATTCGTTTTTCCGGCCATGTCAATATCAAAATACTGACCTCTGTGATAAGAACCGAGTTCATCAAAAGCACCAGCAAGCACTAAGCTTTCCGCCACTCTTTTATTCATTTGGGAAGGAGGAATTCTTTCAAAGAAATCATAAATATTTTTGAATCTTCCGTTGGCCCTTTCTCTCGTTATAGCCTCACTTGGCCCTTCTCCGATTCCTTTAATTGCTCCCAGACCAAAACGGATCTGTCCTTTTTCGTTTACTGAGAATTTATACTGGGATTCATTTACATCAGGTCCTAAAACATCAACTCCAATACTTTTACAGTCCTCCATAAACATGGTGATAGAATCCGTATTGTTAATGTTATTACTCATCACACTCGCCATATATTCAGCCGGATAATTGGCTTTCAGATAAGCGGTATGGTAGGCAATTAATGCATAGCAGGTAGAGTGGGATTTGTTGAATGCGTATTCTGCAAAAGCTTTCCAGTCATTCCAGATTTTATTTAAACGGTCTTCATCAAGGTTGTTTTTCTTTCCACCTTCAATGAATTTCGGATACATTTTATTCAGAACATCAATCTGCTTTTTACCCATCGCCTTTCTCAGCGTATCAGCTTCACCTTTTGTAAAGTTGGCCAGCTTCTGGGACAAAAGCATTACCTGCTCCTGGTAAACGGTAATTCCGTAGGTTTCTTTTAAATACTCTTCGGTTTCCGGCAGATCGTAAACGATCTCTTCAATTCCGTGCTTTCTATTGATAAAGTTCGGGATATATTTGATCGGACCAGGTCGATAAAGTGCATTCATGGCAATAAGATCGGCAAAAACTGTAGGCTTAAGCTCTCTCATGTATTTTTGCATTCCCGGACTTTCATACTGAAAAATCCCGATGGTTCTTCCTTCTTTAAATAACTGATAGGTTTTGGTATCATCCAACGGAATTTCGTCCGGATCCAGATCTACATTATGTCTTTGCTTAACCAGCTTCATGGCATCTTTAATGATCGTCAGGGTACGAAGCCCCAGGAAATCCATTTTCAGAAGTCCCGCACTTTCCGCCACCGAGTTGTCAAACTGGGAAACCAGGATATCGGCATCTTTTGCTGCAATTGTTATCGGAACAAGATTACTTACATCTTCAGGAGTAATAATCACCCCACAGGCATGAATCCCTGTATTTCTGATACATCCTTCCATTTTCCTGGCACTTGCCAGTACATCGAAACGGGGATCATCAGGATTATCGAGAACCATTCTCATTTCATCCACCAGCATCTGTTCTTCAGGCTTCAGCTTATCATATTTAGCTAAAGCTTTGGCAATATTCATTCCGGGGCTGGCAGGTATCAGTTTTGCAATATTATTGGTATCGGGAATCGGTAGATCCAATACCCTTCCGGCATCTTTAATGGCAGATTTACCCCCTAAAACCGAATAGGTAATAATCTGTGCTACCTGGCTCTGTCCGTATTTTTCAATTACCCATTTAATAACCCTGTCACGTCCTTCATCATCAAAGTCAATATCAATATCGGGCATAGAAACCCTTTCCGGATTCAGGAATCTCTCAAAAAGGAGATCATACTTGATAGGGTCAACGTTAGTAATTCCAATGCAATAAGCTACTGCAGAACCAGCCGCAGAACCTCTCCCTGGACCTACCCACACCCCCATATTCCGGGCCTCGTTACAGAAATCCTGTACAATAAGGAAATAACCGGGATAACCGGTATTGGCAATTACGTCAAGTTCAAAGTCAAGCCGTTCTTTTATTTCATCCGTAATTCCCGTTTCTACATATCTTTTTCTGGCGCCTTCGTAAGTCAAATGGGTCAGATAGGCCATCTCCCCTCTTTTTCCTCCATCCACAGCATCTTCCGCATGAATAAATTCTTCAGGAATATCAAATTTAGGAAGGAGAACATCTCTTTTTAAGGTATATGGGCTGAATTTTGCTAAAAATTCGTCATAAGCCTCAAAAGCATCCGGATAAGCCAGGAATGCCTCTTTAATCTCGTCACTGTTTTTAATATAGTATTCCCCTGTGGTAAGCCCTCTTCGTTTTCCGAAGCCTTTCCCTACCGGTGTGGTTAATTTTTCACCATCCTTAATACAGCTTACAATATCCTGGATATTTGCATCTTCTTTATGAGTGTAAAAAGTTTCGTTCTGAGCGAGGATTTTAGTATTATATTTATCTGCCAGATACAGTAAAACTTCATTTAAATGCTCTTCTTCAGGCAGTTTATGATTCTGAAGCTGTACATAAAAGTCATCCCCGAATGTATCTTTCCACCATTTAAATAGCTCTTCCCCTTTCTGCTCTCCGGTATTAAGAATAGCATCAGGAATATCTCCTAAAATCCCTGAAGTCAGGGCGATCAATCCTTCTTTATATTCAGCGATCAGCTCTCTGCTGATCCTTGGAACTCCAAAATAAAACCCTTTTAAAAATCCTATACTTGAAAGTTTAGCCAGATTTTTATAGCCGTTAAAATCCTTTGCCAAAAGAACAACCTGGGTTCTTCTGTCGGGGTCATCTTTTGTAAACTGCTTTTGCTCATACCGGTCTGAAATATAAAATTCACATCCTACCACGGGAATAAGCGGAGCTGAAACAGGTTCCTGCTCTGTAAATTCTGTTCCGTTGTCCTCAGCTTCCTGTTTTTTGGCGAGAAATTCTTTATGCTTTTTTGCACGGTCCGAATTGGCAGATTCTACTGCCGAAACGAATTTAAAGGCTCCCATCATATTTCCGATATCCACCATTCCTACGGCGGGAAAGTTATCGTCAGAAGCTTTTTTGATCAAGTCATTGATGCTTGAAGTAGCCATTAATGTAGAGAAAACACTGTGGCTGTTAAAATTGAAATATTTTCCGAGGTCAATCTCATCAATACTTCCGAAATCAGACTGTTTTTTCTTATTGTTAAAATCAGCAACCTGTCTTCTGATAACAATATTAAACGGCTGTATCGGGTCCGGATAAAGTGTTTTAAAGTAGCTGAGCTGATCTTCGGAGATCTTCAGTACTTCCGCAGGAATCACTCCGATTCTCATCATTTCAAAGAATACCCGTGCAGTTGCATTTACGTCGGCAGCAGCGTTGTGTGCTTCATCAAATTTGTGACCGTAAAGCTTTTCGTACAATTCTTCCAGTTTCGGAGATTTATACCTTCCTCCTCTTCCACCACCAAGCTTACAATAGTCTGTTCCCAAAACCATTGTATCGGCTTTAGGTTTATTCTGAAGATTATCTTTTAAATTTTTTCTGTAAAATTCTGCTCCTACAATATTGTAATCGAATTCTACATTGTGTCCGGACACTATTCTTACCCGGTCCAGCACTTTAGAAAATTCTTCCAGAATTTCCTGCAGGTCACGCCCTTCTTCATTGGCGATCTTAGTCGTAATTCCATGAATTCTTGCGGCATTAAAGGGAATATCATACCCTTCAGGTTTTATTATATAATCCTGATTTTCAATTAATTTACCATTATCATCATGTACCTGCCATGCAATCTGAACCATTCTTGGCCAGTTGTCGGAATCTGAAAGTGGTGCATTGAAATTTTTAGGTAATCCGGTTGTTTCAGTGTCAAAAATTAAATACATATAAGTTTCTAACTTTTTTAAAAAAGAGAATGTAAAGTTACTTCATTTTTTTTAATAATGGATGGCAAGATTTCCGTTTCGCTGGCATCAAAAGTTCTCTTTTTATCTCCCGTTTTCAAATTCACAAAACGAAAACATATCAAAATAAACAACTATATCTAAAAATCAATATAAATATATTAAATCATGTCAATTATATCAAATAAAACATACTTAAAACGAATAAAATTAAAGATTTTAGTATATATTTGCTACCTATAAATTTTTAATATTTTACTGAACCATTATGAAGAAACATTTACTTTTGGTCAGCACTTTGGCAATTACATTAATAAGTGCGCAAAACAATGAAGGATTAAAAAGAGAGTTTGAAAAGCAAAACAAAGAGAATTCTGCAAGGTTTGACTCTTATGTTTCAAAGCGTTACGGAGGAGACAGGTCTTCGGAGACTTTAAAAGAAATTGAAGAACAGAGAAGTAATCTAGCTGGATTTACTCCAAACGGTAAGCCTTATTTTTATCAGAAAGAAGATAGCAGACAGGTTTCCAATGCTAACGCTGATCATCTCAATACAGCAGGTGGTGTAGTAGGATTAACTAATGCTTATAATGGTGAAGGTATTAAATACACTATTTTCGACGGAGGTAGAGTATATGCTGCTCATACAGCTTTCGACAATCTTGCAGGAAGAATTACCAATAAAGAAGCTACAACACAAATTTACAGTGCGCACGCAACGGGTGTAGCGAGTTTTATTGGTGGTAAGAGTATAAACGTAAGTGGAGGCGGTCTTAGTGGAAACACAAGAGGAGTTGCTATCAATTCTACAATGGATTCTTACAGGTTTGCAACGACTACATTACCTGGTAATACCACAACAAGCACGGTATTTCAAAAAATTTTAACAGCACAGCCTAGCATTTCTAACCATTCATATGGAACCAATCAAGGTTGGGATGTAAAAACTGTAAATGGTGTAAATGCATGGGTTTGGCCAGGCGTTTTTGAAAGTCCTTCTACTTCTATGGATCTGCAGGGAACTTATTTCAGTCAAGATCAAAACTATGATCAGATTGTATATAATAACCCTTCTTATATTATTGTAAAATCTTCTGGTAATTATTTTGGTTACGGACCTGATTATCCAGGAACATCTGCCTTTCCTAAATATTATACCGATGATAATGGTGTGCCAGTTCAGTTTGCTGCAACAGATACACTACCTACAACAAACTGTAGTAATGGGGCTGATTGTATCGGTCCAGGATCTTTAGCTAAAAACATTATCGTTGTTGGAGCTACGGATGTCATTGCAACTAATAACTTCAAATATACAACAGCTTCTGATGTTGTTCATTCTGACTACAGCAGTGCAGGACCGAGAGATGATGGAGGAATCAAACCGGATATTTCAACTACAGGTACTGATGTCTTCTCTGCCGCTACAGCAGAAGATACGGTTGGCAGTACAACATTTAGCTACGGAAGTGGTACTTCTTATTCCGCACCGGTCGTAACGGGTGTTATAGGTTTATGGACACAAGTAAATAAAGATCTTTTTTCAAACCAGGTATTGAATGCGGCAAGTGCAAAAACCTTAATGATTCATTCAGCTTCTGAAGCAGGCAATGTAGGTCCAGATCCATGGTTTGGATGGGGATATATCAATGCTAAAAAAGGCGCTGAATTATTAGTAGGAAAAGCTAACAATACGGTTATTTTTAATAATGAAACATTAACCAGCGGTACTCCAAAAACAAAGAATATTGTAGCATCGGGCACTGAGCCGTTGAAAGTTACAATTTCTTGGATTGATCCTGAATACGTTATTCCTGCAAACCTAACATGGGCTGCTGCATATAACAACAGATCATCAAGATTGGTAAATGATTTAGATCTAAGAATTGTTGATACCGTAACAGGTACAATTTATCAACCGTGGAAACTAAACGCTTTAGCTCCAATGACTCCGGCTACAAAAGGAGATAATACAGTAGATAATGTAGAACAAGTGGTGATAGATACTCCGGTTGCCGGCAGAACTTACCGAATTGAGATCACTAATAAAGGAACCTTAAAAAACAATGCTGGTGCTAATGCTCCACAAAACTATTCTATAATAGCTACAGGCCAGACACAAGCTGTTTTAGGAACCGGCGAAGCCAACGCACTAAGCGGTCTCGCAATAGCTCCAACCATTACAAAAGATATTGTAAATATATTGAAAGCTCCAAAAAAATCTACTTTCGTAATTTATGATCTTTCCGGAAAAAAATTACAGAACGGAGTGATCAACAGCGAGAAAGAATCTGTAGATCTATCTACATACACTAAGGGTATTTACATCATTGAAGTGAGAACAGATAAAGATGTGATCTCTAAAAAAGTAATCAAGGAATAATCATACCATAAATAGATCATTGCAAAACACTAACATTCGTTAGTGTTTTGTTTTTGTATTATTTTACTTCCTATGGAAAATACCTATACAAAAAGTACCTCAAAATATTTTGCTAAAAGCATACAATCATATGATGCTGGCCAAAGCAATAGCAGATATCTATAAAGAAAAACAGAAACATCTGTAATATGTTTATAGTACATCAAGATATTATGAGCTATCCAGCTGGCAATAGCTTATCAGCAAAAAAGCTATGGTATCTTTTATTACAAAGACCATAGTATTCGGTTTTGAACCGTATGAACTAATGTTCCAACTATTGCAAAAGCCGAAGATTCTTTTTCAAGAGAAAATCGTATTACTATCATCCATCAGACAGAAATAAAATGAGCCTAAGATTATTCATCAGGGCTCGACTAAAGGAATTTTCACAGCTTTTTTTCATAAAAAAGTGTGTTTTTTTAGATAAATTCTGTAAAATAAAAACTATCAACATAAATAAAAATATTAAATCATTCATAAATCTCATTAAAAATATTAATAATATTAATAAAACCAAACTTTTGCAACTCATAATTTAAAATAAATCCTATTAATGTATATATTTAGCAAACAAACATTAAATATATAGCATTATGAAAAAAATCTTTATTTCGATCAGCACTCTGGCAATTATTGTTCTGAGTGCTCAAAACAACAATGAAATTCTTAAAAGAGAATTACAACGCCAAAGAATTGAAAATAGCGAAAAATTTGAGCTGTATGTCTCAAAAAAATTTAATTCTAATAAAAGTCCTGAGGCTTTAAAAGAAATTGAAGAACAGCGAAAAACCCTGGCAGGATTTGATCCGGACGGAAAACCTTATTTCCTCCAGTCCCACGATTTGGATCAGATAAAAAATTCCAATGCAGACTTTTTACAGAACGGTACGATCAGCGGGCTAACAGGTTCGTTTAACGGTGAGAATATTAAATATACAATCTTTGACGGTGGAAGAGCATTTGAAGGACATGAACTTTTTAATAACGCAACAGGCAGAGTAAGCAATAAAGAGGCCAGCACCATGAACTATAGTGCTCATGCCACTGCTGTTACAGGATTTATTGGTGCCAAGGATTTTCCTTACACTTTTACATTCACCAATGGAACCACCCGTGTAACGAACTTCCGAGGAATAGCACAAAACTCAACTTTTGACAATTATTCCTTCGAAACAACAACATTACCGGGAAGTTCTACCGCCAGTACAGTATATGAAAAAATAGTTTCAGCACAGCCTAAAATATCCAATCATTCATATGGAACCAACCCTGGATGGAGCAATTTTATGGGTATTCTTTATTTATGGGGAGGTACATTTGAAAGTCCGGGAACCAGTGCTGATCTACAGGGAACCTATTATACCAATGACCAGAATTATGACAATATAGTATACACCAATCCCACTTATGTTATCGTAAAATCTGCAGGAAATTCATATGGAATGGGGCCTGACGGCAATACCTCTAATTATTATATAGACAACGCAGGAAATTTGGCACCATTTGCAGCTACAGATACCGTACCGCAAAAGAACTGTGCGTTAGGATATGACTGCATCGGCCCCGGTTCTCTGGCAAAAAATATTATCGTTGTTGGCGCCTCAGACATCCTGACTGCGGGTGATAAAAGATACTCCTCCTCTTCTGACGTTATAAAGTCAAGCTACAGCAGTGCCGGTCCTAGAGATGACGGAGCTATAAAGCCAGATATTATCACTACCGGAACCAATGTAATACATGCCTCTACAGCTCAAAACACAACAGGAAGCAGCATATACGGCTCGGGCAGCGGGACCTCCTATTCAGGACCTATTGTTACAGGAATTATAGGGGTCTGGATGCAGATTTACAAACAGCTTTATCCTGCTCTTGAACTTAATGCAGCATCTGCCAAAACGCTAATGATTCATTCTGCATCTGAAGCAGGAACTGTTGGCCCTGACCCATGGAATGGCTGGGGATATATTAATGCAAAAAAAGGAGCAGAATTATTGGTTGGAAAATCAAATAATACTATTATTTTCAATGATGAGACACTCAATAATGGGTCAATGAATCAAAAAACAGTCACAGCCTCAGGAAACGAGCCTCTTAAAGTAACCATTTCCTGGGTTGATCCTGAATATGTTGTCCCTGCAGACTTAACATGGGCAGACGCTTACAATAACAGAAATTCCAGATTGGTAAACGATTTAGATTTAAGAATTATTGATACTGTAACAGGTACAATATATCAGCCATGGAAACTAAATGCATTAAGCCCAATGGATCCAGCAACAAAAGGCGACAACACAGTTGACAACGTAGAGCAGGTTGTCATTGACGCTCCGGTTACCGGAAGAAACTACAGAGTTGAAATCACCAACAAAGGAAACTTAGTGAATAATACAGGTTCAGCCGCTTCTCAAAATTATTCCATTATTGCTTCCGGATATTCTGCGCAGGTTCTGGCAACCGGTGAAACCAGTAAAACAGGAGGTATTATCATCGCTCCAACTATTACTAAAGACGTCGTAAAAGTATTGAAAGCACCTAAAAAATCAACTTTCATTATCTATGATCTTTCCGGTAAAAAATTACAGAATGGTACTATTAATTCTGATGAAATATCAGTAGATTTATCATCTTACACTAAAGGAATTTATATCATTGAAGTAAAAACTGATAAAGAAGTAATTTCTAAAAAAGTAATCAAAGAATAGTCAATACGGTAAATAGATTATTGCAAAACACTAACACTTGTTAGTGTTTTGTTTTTTTATGTATATTTGCTTCCTATGGAAAATACACTTCACGAAAAAGTTTCTCAGGATATTTTGCTAAAGGCTTACAATCATATGATGCTGGCTAAAGCAATGGCAGATATCTATGAAGAAAACAGAAATATCTGTAAATACGTTCATAGTACATCAAGAGGTCATGAAGCCATCCAGCTGGCAACAGCGTATCAGTTAAAAAAAGAAGACTGGATATCTCCCTATTACAGAGACGAAAGTATTCTTTTAGGCATCGGTTTTGAGCCGTATGAACTGATGCTCCAGCTATTGGCAAAAGCCGAAGATCCTTTTTCAGGAGGAAGATCATATTATTCCCATCCATCAAGCAGAGACGAAAACAAACCTAAGATCATACACCAGAGTTCGGCTACAGGAATGCAGACCATTCCTACCACTGGTGTTGCGCAAGGGATAAAATATATCCAGGAATTCAATTTGCAGAATTTCGAAAATAATCCGGTTGTAGTATGCAGCCTTGGAGATAATTCTGTAACAGAAGGTGAAGTGAGTGAAGCTCTACAGTTTGCTGCTCTTCACCAGCTTCCAATCATATTCCTTGTACAGGATAATGAATGGGGAATTTCTGTCACCAAAGAAGAAGCAAGAACATGCGATGCCTACGATTTCGTAGCTGGCTTCACAGGTCTTAGCAGAATGCGTGTAGACGGAACAGATTTTGTGGAAAGCTTCGAAGCCATGAAGAAGGCCGTAGATTTTGTAAGAAACGAAAGAAAGCCTTTGGTTGTTTGCGCTAAAACAGTTCTTATCGGTCACCACACATCCGGTGTACGAAGAGAATTCTACAGAGACGAAGAAGATTTAACCAAACACAGAGCTAAAGATCCGGGTGAGATCCTCAGAAAACAACTTCTTGAATCTGGAACTGATGAAGATCTTTTAAAACAAATCACTAAAAAAGCCCGTCTGGAAGCTGAAGAGGCTTTTGAAAGGGCTAAAAATGCAGAAGATCCAAAACCGGAAACGGTTATGCAGCACGTTTTTGCTCCTACTCCAATTACTGAAGAAACCGGAACACGTGAGCCTGCAGGTGGTGAAAAAATCGTCATGGTAGATGCTGCCATCCATGCCGTTCAGGAACTGATGTGGAAACATCCTGAAGCTCTTCTTTACGGACAGGATGTAGGAGAAAGAATCGGGGGCGTTTTCAGAGAGACCGTTACTTTAGGAAAAAAATTCGGAAGCAAAAGAGTCTTTAATACAGCGATCCAGGAAGCATATATCATTGGATCTACTGCGGGAATGAGTGCGGTAGGATTAAAGCCTATCGTAGAAGTTCAGTTTGCCGATTATATTTACCCGGGCATCAATCAGCTGATCACTGAAATTTCAAAATCAAGTTATTTAAGTCAGGGAAAATTCCCTGTAAGCAATATCATCCGTGTACCAATCGGGGCATACGGCGGCGGCGGTCCTTACCACAGCGGAAGTGTTGAAAGTATCTTAGCCAACATTAAAGGAATTAAAATCGCTTATCCTAGTAACGCAGCCGATTTCAAAGGCTTATTAAAAGCGGCTTATTATGACCCGAACCCAGTGATTATGCTGGAACATAAAGGTTTATACTGGAGCAAAGTTCCTGGAACCGAAGATGCTAAAACCATTGAGCCTGCAGAAGACTATATCCTTCCTTTCGGAAAAGGTAAAGTGATTATTGAAGCCAACCAGAATGAAACCAAAAAAGGCAGAACTTTAGTGGTTGTAACGTATGGAATGGGAGTTTACTGGGCGAAAGAAGCTGTGAAGAACTTTGAAGGAAGAGTGGAAGTTATCGACCTGAGAACCATAATTCCTCTTGATGAAGAACTTGTTTTCGAAAGAGTAAAAGCACACGGAAAATGTATTGTTCTTACGGAAGAACAGCTTAACAATTCATTTGCAGAAGCATTTGCACACCGTATCTCAAAAAACTGTTTCAAATATCTGGATGCTCCGGTAGAAACGATGGGATCTCTTGATCTACCTGCTGTTCCGATTAATCTGGTTCTGGAAAAAGAAATGCTTCCGAATGCTGAAAAACTCAGTAAAAAGATCGAAGAAATGCTGCAATATTAACGGCAATATTAAATATATAAAACCTCTAATTTTCTTTAGAGGTTTTTTTATTACATTTAATCAACGATAAAAAATACCGTTTTTGGTATTTCTTTTGTTTATAAGCACATTTAATTTCATGCAGCATTATGATCACCACAAAATATTTCAATTACAGACAAGTTTTAAACCTCGCCGGCGGCCACCTCATCTGGCTTACGGCATGGTGTACTTTGGTAGCAGCTCTTTTTTATTTTTTTAAATGGAAGTGGATGATCATTCCGTGGGTACCTGTTGCCCTGATTGGTACTGCAGAAGCTTTTTATGTAGGTTTTAAGAATAACCAGGCCTACGACAGACTGTGGGAAGCCCGTAAAATATGGGGCGGAATTGTCAACTCCAGCCGCTCTTTTGTCTCCATGCTGTATGCATTTAATACCACGGGGGAAGGCAACAGTGAAACAGAAACCATCAAAAAGAAAATTGCCTACCGCCATATTGCATGGCTGTATACTTTCCGTGAGCAATTACTGGTTCCTACAGAATGGGAACATATGTCCCAGAAAAGACATTTTGGAGATATTAATGTGAGAAGGCACAGACTGATCAAAGCCGGCTTTCCCGATTATGGAAGAACACCAATTTTCCTTCATAAATACCTTTCTGAACAGGAATTGGATTTGCAGCCTGAATATAAAAATTTCGCAACTTATCTGATTTCAAAACAAGCCAAAGAAGTCAATGAACTGAAAAATTTCGGTGATATTTCAGATTTCAACCAGATGCAGCTTCAGGATGCCCTTAACCTTTTTTATGACTACCAGGGGCAGGCGGAAAGAATTAAAAAATTCCCTTCACCCAGACAGTTTGCAAGTACAGCTTTTATTTTTAATGTGATCTTCATTATGCTTCTTCCGTTGGGGCTTGTTAATGAATTTGCAAAATTAGGAAACTGGGGAATACTGGTGAGCGTCCCTTTCTGTGTTATTATTGGCTGGATCTACATTGTTATGGAACTGGTTGGCGACTACTCCGAAAACCCTTTTGAGGGAATGATGTTTGACATTCCGATGCTTTCCATATGCCGTACCATTGAGATCGACGTCCTTCAAATGATCGGAGAGCATGATGATCTTCCAGAACCAATTGCTTCAAAGAACGGAGTCCTCGTATAAATTACAGAACAATAGCCGTTGTATTTTTCACTTCAGAGATCATAAATGAGCTGTGAGTGCTTGCTATATGCTGAAGTGTAGTGAGTTTAGTGAGCATAAAATTACGGTAATCCGCCATGTCTTTTACCCCTATTTTAAGGATATAATCATAATCGCCGCTTACATGAAAACATTCTGTAACTTCCTGTAGATTCATGACTTCTCTTTCAAACTGCAGCACAAATTCTTTTTTGTGCTGGGTTAATTTTATATGGCATAGCACAATAAAATCCCGGCTTACTTTATGCCGGTCCAGTAAGGCTACATATTTTGAGATTACCCCCAGGTTTTCAAGTTTTTTTATACGTTCATAAATAGCCGTTACAGACAAATTGAGCTTGTAAGACAGCTCTTTGGTGGTCTGTTTGCAGTCTTCCTGGAGTAAAAGGAGCAGTTTTTTATCGGTTTCATCAAAATTCATAGATAATTTTTTGGATAAAGTTTAATAAATTCAAATATAATAAACATATTTTCTATTCAAACAATAAATTATAGATTTATATTCTACATATTTAAATATCCCTTGTAATAATTCTGAAAACAGAGCATATTTAAGCCGACAAATAAAATCTAAGGCTTATGGAAAATTTTAATGCGGCTAATGAGATCCAGGACCTGCAGTATTTTGGTGAATTCGGTGGAGTAAATCCATCCATTTCTGACAGCTCTACCTATACATTCCTTTCGGCAAAAACCATGTTTGATACCTTTGAAGGAAATGCTGAAGGATGTTATTTATATTCCAGGCATTCATCCCCGATGAATCTGTATCTTGCCCAGGCATTGGCAAAAATGGAAAATACCGAAGCAGCCAACGTTACAGCATCCGGAATGGGAGCGATTACATCTGTTTTAATGCAGGTATGTAAAAGCGGTGATCATATTATTTCCAGCAGAACAATTTACGGCGGAACTTATGCTTTCCTTAAAAATTTCCTGCCTCCGTTTCATATTGATACCACTTTTGTAGACATCAGCAATTTTGAATCTATAGAAAATGCTATAACTCCCAATACAAAAGTTATTTACTGCGAAAGTGTGAGCAATCCGCTTCTTGAAGTAGCAGACCTTAGAAAACTTTCAGAGATCTGTAAAAAACACAATCTGAAACTGATCGTAGACAATACCTTCTCCCCTCTTTCTGTTTCACCTACATTATTAGGTGCTGATATCGTAATACATAGTTTAACAAAGTTCATCAACGGAAGCAGTGATACGGTAGGTGGTGTGTACTGCGGAACACAGGAATTTATCAACGATACTAAAAATGTAAATAACGGAGCGTGTATGTTATTGGGACCTACCATGGACAGCTTCCGCTCTGCAAGCATCCTGAAGAACCTGAGAACGCTTCACATCAGAATGAAGCAGCACAGCTATAATGCGATGTACCTTGCGGAAAGATTTGAAAAAGACGGATTGAAAGTATCTTATCCGGGGCTGAAATCCCACAAGGATCATGAACTGATGAAAAGCATGATGCACGAAGAATACGGATTCGGAGGACTGCTCACAATAGATGCGGGCACCACAGATAAAGCGAATGAACTGATGGAGATGATGCAGCAGGAAAACTTAGGCTACCTGGCGGTAAGCTTAGGATTTTACAAAACTTTATTTTCATGCTCGGGAAGCTCAACTTCATCTGAAATTCCGGAAGAAGAGCGTGAAGCAATGGGCATATCGGACGGGCTGATCAGATTCTCTATCGGATTAGATCATGATATCGCCAGAACTTATGAAAAAATGCGGGAATGCATGCTAAAAACAGGCGTTCTCAACCATGAAACCCTATTTATATCCTAATTTATTGTTATAAAAGCTGCCGGAACTTCTGACAGCTTTTATTTTTTTAACACTACAACTTCCGAGGCCACTATGACAGTTCCAGTACAGAAAATGTTTTTTATTTAAGTAACCGGACACGCATTTATCCTGCAGCTTAATCGAATCAATCAAAGATTGATTCTCATCTTTGCATTTCTTAGATTTAGCACGATGAAAATAATCTTTGCGTGAAAAAAACATAATCTATTTTATATGGAAATGTTTTGGGAAAGCATCCTCAGGCTTCATTCTGAAAATATTAAGGAGCACCCAGGATTTCAGGAAGCCGTATCCGTAGGAAAACATCTGAATATATGTAGAAATTACTGCCATGCCGGCAATACTTATATTTTTCGTTACTATCATTGCATGAAATAATACCAGAAACGTATACAACCCATAAAATGCAAGGATAATCCCTCTTCCCAGAATAAAATACTCTATAAAGCCTAAAATATATCCTAACATAAACAGCGTAGGAAATGCAAATGAGATCTTCACATAATCAGGGTGTCTCTGGTTAAGAATAGGTCTCGCACATCCGAACTGATAGACCTGCCTGGAGAATTTACCCAAATCCACTCTTCGTTTATGGTACACCGCAATATCATCAAAAAACGCTGTAGTGAAACCGTTTTCCCAAAGTGTCATGGACAGATCCGGATCTTCACCGATCCTCATTTCGGAAAAACCGCCTACTTTTTCAAAAACCTCTTTCTTTACCCCCATATTAAAGCTTCTCGGCTGAAATCTGGAGACTGCTTTTTTACTTCCCCTGATTCCTCCTGTTGTAAAGACTGAGGTCATAGAATAGGAAATAGCTTTCTGCATCAGATTAAAGCCTTTATGAGCTTTATCCGCTCCTCCGAAAGCATCACATGGAATGATCTCTATATCTTTTTTAATATTTTCGATATAGTCTTTTTCTACGATCACATCACTGTCTACAAAAAGCAGCCAGTCATTCTTGGCTCGTTTTGCGCCATAGTTTCTGGAAAGTCCGGGACCCGAATTGTCTTTTCTGAAGTATTGAATATCCATTATCCCTTCAAAATTATGAATGGTAGGTTTAAGATCGATAAAAGAGCCATCGTCCACAATAATTACCTCAAACTCTTTATCTGTCTGAAAAGTCAAAGAATTCAGCAGTTCAAAAAGTTCGTCCTTTCGGTTAAAAATAGCAACAACAATGGAAATGGTAGGTCTCAAATTGAAAATTTTTCAAAATTACTTATTCGCTAAGGAATCTACAAACAGTTTAACAGCTTATTCAAAGAAATTAACTTTTAAATAAACATATAAAAGAACGGCGTTGAAATTTTCAACACAATAATTTGACATTTTAAACAAAATCTATATGAACGACGGCCCATACCTTTGTTATAGAATTTAAAAACAAAAAAATGTTACAGAAAACCAATCCACTACAGCACCTTGTCCAGTCAGGTTTTAATGCAGAATCTACAGCTCAGGAAGTCATTAAAGGAATAGATCTTACCGGAAAAACAGCAATGATTACCGGCGGCTATGCAGGAATCGGCCTTGAAACCACAAAAGTGCTTGCTTCTGCCGGAGCAAAGGTGATTATCCCTGCAAGGGATATTGAAAAAGCAGCCAAGAACCTTACAGGCATTAAAAATATCGAACTGGAAAAGATGGACTTGATGGACCCTGGGTCTATCGATAACTTCAGCCAAAAATTTTTAGCATCCGGAAGAAAGCTTGACTTGCTCATTAATAATGCCGGAATTATGTGGGTTCCTCTCCGACGGGACCACAGAGGCATTGAATCTCAACTGGCAACTAATTATCTTGGACAATTTCATTTAACAGCAAGACTTTGGCCGGCTTTGAAGAAAGCAAATGGTGCCCGGGTTCTGAGTGTCTCTTCTTATGGTCACCAGATGGCTCCGTTTGATTTTGAAGATCCGAATTTTGAGAAAAGAGAGTACCAGACACTTTCGGGATATGGACAGTCGAAAACGGCCTGTAACTTATTTGCCACGGAATTGGATGAAAAAGGGAAAAAATTCAATATCAGAGCTTATTCATTGCATCCGGGTTCTGTTTATGGTACAGACCTGGGAAGAGAAGAGCCTATTGATCTTTATATTCAGATGGGAACTCATGACAAGGACGGAAAAATAAAGCCGGAAGTTGAGGGCAGATTAAAAACGATTCCGCAAGGTGCTGCTACAACCGTTTGGTGTGCAACAAGTCCAATGCTTCAAAATATCGGAGGAGTTTATTGTGAAAACTGCAATATTGCTGAAATAGATCTTGGGCAGATAGAGCACAGATATGATGAGCCGGCAACAATCCGGGGTGTGCAGCCCTATTCCATTGACAGGGAGAATGCAGAAAGGTTATGGAAATTAAGCGAAAAAATGCTGGGCTTCAAATTCGATACGGAATAACCTCTTTTTAAATACATTTGTACTCATAAACTACAGATCATGGATTTCCAGATACAATATATTACCCCGGACATCAAGCTTTCCACGTATGATGATAAGCTCTTCAAAACAGAAACTGTTTTTGAATTCCATATGCTGGTCTGGTTTATATCGGGAGAAACCAAGATTATCCAGGCTGATAAAACATATCTGTTTAAAGCGGGAGATATTTTTCTGATTCCGAGAAATCATCTCGCAACAATCATTAATTATCCTAAAGACGGGCTTCCACATAAAGCTGTAGTGATGCATCTCACCACAGAACGGCTGAAACAGTTTTATGCTTCCATTGAGCTGGGACCTAAAACAATCGGCCGGAGCTCTGAAATCCATAGCTTTCAGAGTCATCCTCTCCTGAAAAGCTGCCTGGCTTCCCTTATTCCGTATTTTGAAATAGAAGGTCCTTTTCCTGAAAATATCGCTTCCTTAAAAATTACTGAAGCCATCAGTATTCTCAGGGAAATTGATAAAGATATAGACACTATCCTGACCGATTTTGAAGGACCGGGAAAAATTGATCTGGCTGGATTCATGGAAAAGAACTATATGTTCAATATGTCTCTGGAAAGGTTTGGATATCTGACGGGAAGAAGTCTTTCCACATTCAACAGGGATTTCAGGAAGGTTTTTCAGACCACGCCTCAGCGGTGGCTTACCCAAAAACGTCTTGAACTGGCTTATTATCATTTAAAAGAAAAGCGTAAAAGGCCTTCGGATGTATTTCTGGAAGTCGGTTTTGAGGATCTTTCCCATTTTTCTTATGCTTTCAAAAGACAGTATGGCCATACTCCATCTGCCCTTATCTGATCAATAAAACAAAAAAACCTTCCATAACAGGAAGGTTTGTATTTGAATAGTTTAGTTCTTTTCAATTTTATGAAGTTTTTTCGTGCCTTCATACATTTCATACTGAAGAAATCTGGTTTCCAACTTACCGTTGAAAAGCTTGATCTTCCTTGAAGGACGGAGACCGATTTTCTTCACCGCTTCCAGATCGGAAGAGATCAGCCAGGCCAAAGTATTCGGATAGCTTGTTTTGAATGTATCTCCGATTTTTTTGTAGAAATCCTCATCATTAATAGAAATTCTCTCATCGTAAGGCGGATTGAAAACCATCAGCAATGGGAAAAGCTCTTTTTTAGATTCAAAGAAATCCTGTTTTTTCACTTCAATCACATCTTCCAGTTCTGCTGCTTCAATATTCGTTCTGGCTGCATTCAGCATTCTGTTATCGATATCGTAACCAACTATCTTGCCGGTAAATTCTCTTACTCTGTTTACCCTTACTTCTTTGATCTTCGCAAAAAGATCTGCGTCATAATTATTCCAGTTCTGGAACGCAAATCTCCTTCTGAAAATCTGGGCAGGTAAATCCATGGCAATCATTGCTGCTTCAACAAGAAGAGTCCCGGAACCGCACATCGGGTCCAAAAAGTTTCCTTTTCCATCCCAGCCTGCCAGCTGCAGCATTCCGCTTGCCAGTACTTCATTAATAGGTGCCTCCCCCTGTTCTTTTCTGTAACCTCTCTTAAATAAAGGATCTCCTGAAGAATCTAAGGAAATCGTCACCAACTCCCTGTCGATATGAAGATGAAATTTGATATCCGGACTTTTCGTCTCTACATCAGGACGTCTTTTGAATTTTTCCTGAAAATAATCCACAATGGCATCCTTCATTTTCAAAGTGACAAACTGAGAATGCTTGAATGTTTCAGAGTTTACGGTAGAGTCAATCGCAAAAGACTGGTCTACATTCATATATTCCTCCCAGGCAATCGCAGAAAGCTTATTGTAAAACTGATGCTGATTAAATGCTTTAAATTCAAAAACAGGAATTAAAATTTTCAATGCTGTTCTTGCCGAATAATTAATTTTATAAAGAAAACCAAGATCGCCTTCACAATTGACCGCACGGTTTTTAATTTCAACGTTTTTTCCGCCTAATTTTTTAATTTCTTCTGCAAGGATTTGCTCCAGCCCGAAGAATGTCTTTATCTGAATCTTTAGATTTTCTGTGTCCATAAATATTTATTAAAAGATTTAATGATTTAACAATGAAAAGATTACGGGTTCAATTTTGCTCTTAATTGAATCTTTTGATCTTTCATTATTTAAATACTTTGCTTTTAACCGCACAAATTTAGTTATTTTTGCATTATGGAATGGTTTGAATCTTGGTTTGATACACCTTATTATCATCTTCTTTATAGCAACAGGGACTATACGGAAGCCGAAAATTTCATTACAAAGCTTACGGAAGACCTTCAGTTGCCCCCTTCATCCAAGATTATTGATCTGGCTTGCGGAAAAGGAAGACATTCTGTTTTTCTGAATAAGCTGGGTTATGATGTATTGGGACTTGACCTTTCCAGACAAAGCATTGAGTTTGATAAGCAGTTTGAAACCCAGACCCTTCTTTTCAGCGTCCACGATATGCGGAACCCTATTGATGCCGATCCTATGGATGCTGTATTCAATTTATTTACCAGCTTCGGATATTTTGACAACGAAAGTGATGACAAAAAAGTTTTCCAGTCGGTTTATGGTATTTTAAAGCCTGGTGGATATTTTGTTCTGGATTATCTGAATGAAGAATACGTAAGAAAAAACTTAATTCCCGAGTCTATCATTACCCGTGATAATATTGATTTTAAAATCCTGAAGAAGATTGAAGGACGGCACATCGTCAAAGACATCCTTTTTGAAGCAGACGGGAAATCTTTTCATTTTTTTGAAAAAGTAAAGCTTCATACTTTGGAGGCTATCAATTCCTATGCAGCAGACTGCGGCTTTGAAAGAGTAAAAATCTGGGGCGATTATCAGCTGAATGAATTTAACCGCGAAGTTTCACCACGCTGCATCAATTTATTTAAGAAAAAAGCATGATAACAGTTGTTTTACTGATATTGAGCGTTATTACAGGAGTATTTCTTGGCAAGCATTTCGGAAAAAAGGAAAAGCTGGCTAAAAACCTGCTGGTCCTGAGTGCCGGATTCCTGATCACCATCTGCCTGAATGAGGTTTTCCCGCAGGTATACACTTCTGAAGCCAGAAGCAGTCTCGGAATTTTCGTGATTGCAGGGGTATTGCTTCAGATGGTTCTGGAAGCTCTGACAAAAGGTTTCGAACACGGGCATTTTCACCATCATAGTGAAAATAACATTCTTCCTATGGCACTGATGGTAGGATTATTTATACATGCCTTTATCGAGGGAATTCCTTTGGCCAATGAAGAGCATCAGCTCTCCCCTTATCTTCTGGGGATTCTGTTTCACAATCTTCCTATTTCTTTTATTCTTGGAGCCTTTTTATTCAACAGAAAAAATGAATCCAAAACTTCACCCTATCCTTCTCTTCTGATCGTTGCTTTATTTGCCCTTGCTTCTCCGATGGGAATGCTGCTTGGTAATTATTTCAATCCTGATCTACAGCCTTATTTCCTGGCTATCGTTGGAGGGATTTTCCTGCACATTTCATCTGTAATTATTTTTGAAAGCAACAAAAATCACAACATCGACTGGATGAAAATAGGTTTGGTCATTATCGGAGTTTCATTAGCACTGATTATGCATCTTTTTCATCATCATCCGGCTGCCGGACATTCTCATTAATCCTTTTAATCCTTTTTTAAACAACAATAAAAAAAGCCCCGAATTAAATCCGGAGCCTTCAATTTAATCACTCATTACACAATCTGGAATTAGAACTTCCAGCCGAATGTAATAAAGAAGTTATTCCTGTTATTTTTCACTTCTGAAACGGCAAAATAATCTGAAGACATAATTCTTGTATCAGAATAATAGGCTGTATCAGTAGAAGGATTTCCTGTTTCAATACCTCTTAAGAAAGGGTTGCTGTATGTAGAGGTCACATACTGGTAAGATGCATCTATGTAGAATGACTTGAAATCATACCCCACACCAAATGAGGCAAGGTTTCTGTTATTAAGCATCATATCGCTGTATGACTGATCTGAAGTAGAGGCATCCGGATTTACCTGGCTTACTGTTAAAGCATCAAAAGGATTGGACGTGTAAGAATAACCACCTCTTAATCTGAACTGTTTCACTCTGTATTCTGCTCCTATTCTTACTTCTGAAAGGTTTTTATAATTGTCTTTAAAGAAACTGTTCAGTTCGCTTTCAGCACCTGTAACCACTTTATATTTAGGTCTTGTTAATCCTAAAGTATAATCTACGTTTAATGAAAAGTTTTTACTTGCAACAAATGCAGCACTTACTGTCGCTTTAAGCGGTGTTGTAAGGTCCCTTGATTCGGCTCCGCTACCATCACCGTAGTCCGGGTCATTGTAGAAATTATAATTTCTGTCTATACGCCAGAATGTAGGAGTTTCTATGGCACCACCAATTCTGAAATTAGGACTAAGCTTACCAATTACCCCTAAAGAAGCAGAAAATCCTGAAGATCTTTCAAACATCGGTGTGTTCTGTCTGTCGAAATATTCCATGGAACCATTATCCAATGACCGGAAGGCTGCCGTATCATATTGATCAATAGAAGCATTGAAAAAATTGAATCCTGCTCCGATATATAAATTATGATTATAATTGGCACCTACCCCAAAACTTGTTTTTGAAAGGTTTCCGTATCTGTTGTAAGCATGACCTGCCAATGAGGCACTTTTATCTGTAAAATCCTTGATCACATTACTGCTTCCGGGAGATTCTACGTAATTATCCAGAGATTGGTTAGAAAAATTAATACCGATATTGATAAACTTCCATCCTGATTCACTCATCAAAGGAAAAGCAATTACACCTCCGACATTTCCAAGATCCGTATTCGTTTCGCTGTAATCAATGGAAGTTCCTCCCCAGCTGCTTTTATTTTTATTTCCTGCAATAGATATCGTTCCGGAAACTTCCCCGGAAATTGCTACCCCTAAACCGGCAGGGTTGGTAAGCAGTGAGTTGGCGTCACCTCCTAATGCTCCGTTAGCTCCCGCCATTGCATTAAATTTTGACGAACCTACCATGGGAGTGCTGGAATAAACATCTACAGTATTTCTCAATATAGAAACATCCTGTGCCTGTGCAAAAAATGCAACAGAAACACTCATTAATACTAAAGATTTTTTTAACATTATTTTTTTAATAGTTATTAAGTTTGAAATTATCTTCCTCCTCTGAAGCCGCCGCCCCCACCGCCGGATCTCATACCGCCTCCGCCGGAAGAACCGCCTCTAAAGCCGCCGCCTGAAGAACCACCGCTTGATCTGAAGCCACCGCTGTCATTGGATCTGAAGCCGCCATTGTTATTATTATAGTTAGGCTGAGAGTTATAATTAGGTCTTGGAGAGTTTGAATTACGGAACCCTCCAGATTGTGGCCGTGTTCTGTAACCTCCGTTTCCTTGTCTGAACCCGCCGTTGTTATAAGAGCCGTTATTTCTAAAACCTCCGTTTGTACTTCCGTTTCGGAAACCGTTATTGGTTGATGTATTTCGGAAACCATTTCCACTGTTTCTGAAACCGCCTCTATAGGTATTAGTTTTATATACTGCATTGGTTATACCCGGATTGCTGAATCCTCCGCCGCCACTTCTTCTGTAAACCGGTCTGTAGCTGTTACCCCAGTAGCCACCATTCCAGCCCCAGTATGGGTAACCGTAACCGCCGCCCCAGAACGGGTCGTAATATCCCCCCCAATAAGGAGAATATCCATATCCCCAGTAAGGATTACCCCAGCCGAATGATCCTCCCCATCCGAAAGATCCACCCCAGCCCCAGGACATATTCATACCCCAGCCCCAGCCCCGGTTCATCCCCCAATAAGGGCTGAAACCACCATACCATCCCCAGGGAGAGCCCCAGGAATTATCATAATAGTTGGTCTGAGATCCTGCAAATGCTCCCCAGTCTGAATCGGTAGCATTCATGTTCCAGTTATTATCGCTCCATGTATTATATCTGTTGTCTTGTTCTCTGGAATTAGCCTGCGCATTCTGGATCACATTAGAGTCTTGGTAATAATCATAATTTTCCCCTACCCTGTTACCGCCATCATTGATGATCACTCCTTCTGGCAGTGTATCTTTATTGGGGTCATAGTACACCCCATCGGTCTCCGTGTATCCACCCATCTGGGCTCCACAGGACACAAGCAGTAACCCGCCTGATATTGCCAAAATCCCTTTGGATTTTAACAGACCGAGCAAATTTTTATGTATATTTCTTTTCATGATAACGTAAAGATTTTTAATTTAAATTATATTTGCAATCTGTACCAAAAATGTACCAAAACACTGGTAAAAAAATCTATCAAAAATAGATTTTTATTTTTAGATTACAATAATGTACAAAAGTTAAAAAAATTAAAAAAAATAATGGCAAAATTAACCTCAAGAAGCGAAGATTACAGCAAATGGTATAATGAGTTGGTGGTAAAAGCTGACTTAGCTGAAAACTCTGGAGTGCGAGGATGCATGGTGATTAAACCATACGGCTATGCAATCTGGGAAAAAATGCGTGATGAAATGGACAAAAGATTCAAAGAAACAGGTCACGTTAATGCTTATTTCCCGCTTTTTGTGCCCAAAAGCCTATTTGAGGCAGAAGAAAAAAATGCAGAAGGTTTTGCTAAAGAATGTGCAGTAGTTACCCATTATAGATTAAAAACAGATCCGGACAATCCACACAAACTTATTGTAGATCCGGACGCCAAATTAGAAGAAGAGCTTATCGTACGTCCTACTTCTGAAGCCATTATCTGGAATACATACAAAAACTGGATCCAGTCTTACAGAGATCTTCCGATTCTGATCAACCAGTGGGCCAACGTTGTCCGTTGGGAAATGAGAACCCGCCTGTTTCTTAGAACAGCAGAATTCCTTTGGCAGGAAGGACACACGGCACATGCTACAAAAGATGAAGCTGTGGAAGAGGCTGAAAAAATGAATGATGTATATGCAGATTTTGCGGAAAAATTCATGGCGATGCCTGTTATTAAAGGATTAAAAACACCTTCCGAAAGATTTGCGGGAGCTGACGAGACATACTGTATTGAAGCATTGATGCAGGACGGAAAGGCGCTTCAGGCAGGAACATCTCACTTCTTAGGTCAGAATTTCGCGAAAGCTTTTGATGTGAAATTCACCAATAAAGAAGGTAAGATTGAACATGCATGGGCAACTTCCTGGGGAACTTCCACCCGTTTGATGGGAGCTCTTATTATGACTCATTCCGATGATTTCGGTTTGGTACTTCCTCCTACCCTGGCTCCAATTCAGGTAGTTATTGTTCCTATCTTCAAAGGAGAAGAGCAATTGGCTCAGATCAGTGAAGTGGCGCTTGATATCGTGGCTAAATTAAAAATAAAGGGCATCTCTGTTAAATTTGATGACGATACGCATAACAAACCGGGATGGAAGTTTGCAGAATACGAATTAAAAGGAGTTCCTGTAAGAATTGCTCTCGGGCCTAAAGATTTAGAAAACAAATCTGTAGAAATTGCAAGAAGAGATAATCTTACTAAAGAAAGCCGTCCAATTGAAGGAATTGATACTTATATCCAGGAGTTGTTACAGACTATCCAGAAAGATCTTTATGAAAAAGCATTAAACTTCAGAAAAGACAACATTACAAGAGTTGACACGTACGAAGATTTCAAAAAAGTTCTTGAGGAAAAAGGAGGTTTTATTTATGCACACTGGGATGGAACTCCGGAAGAAGAAGAACAGATCAAAGATGAAACAAAGGCTACTATCAGATGTATTCCTTTAGATAATGATACTGAAGAAGGGATTTCTATGGTGAGCGGTAAACCATCTAAGAGACGTGTATTATTCGCAAAAGCTTACTAAAAATTTTCGCTGATTTTCAAAAACTTTGCTGGAAATTAAATAAATATTCAAAAAAAAGTGACTTTTGGACAGATTTTTGTTTAAATTTATGCAACATTAATCTAAAAAAATAATTTATTATGTCTTTAAATGTCATTGATTTAATTAAAGGACAGTTAGGTCCCGCTTTAATTTCGCAAGCTGCCTCTCAGTTTGGGGAAAGTGAATCTGGTATCTCAAAAGCAATTGGAGGTTTATTGCCTGCAGTTGTAGGAGGATTAGCCAATAATTCTGATAACCCGGGAGTTTTGGATGCAATTACCAATGCCTCATCAAGCGGAATTTTGGGAAATTTAGTAGGTGGTGCGTCCAGCAGCCCTATAATTTCCAATTTGTTGAGCTCTATTTTTGGAGACAAGATTGGCGGAATAGTGAATGCTATTGCTACTTATGCAGGAATCAGCAATAATTCTTCCAGTTCACTGCTGAATTTAGTAACAGGAGCTACAGTAGGTACTATCGGAAAATATGCTGCTGATAATAATCTAGATAAATCAGGTATTTCAAATCTGTTGGGTGAACAAAAAGGAATCATTTCTACACTGTTACCGGCAGGACTTTCCCTGGCATCTCTGAATATCGGCGACTGGGCCAAAGGATATAAATTTGATAATGATAATGATGCTATCAGAACAGCAGCCAGCGAAGAGCCTAAAATAGAAGTTACAAGAAGTACTACAGCTGAAGGAACCAATCCTGACAGAAATAATAATGAAGGCGGAGGTTCAATCTGGAAATGGTTGCTTCCGCTTTTACTTTTAATCGCTGCGGCTTATTTTATCTGGAAGCAGTGTGAGAAGAAAGAAACAACCACAACTACAACAGTAGCAGATTCTACAGGATCTACCACTGATACAGCGGCGGCTATTACTCCTGCAGATACTTCAGCAACCACTGCAACAACCACCAGAACAGATGAAAATATTGATCTTAATGGGGTAATGCTGAAAGGTTACAAAGGAGGTATGGAAGATCAGATGATCACTTTCCTGAAGTCTGACAACTATAAAAATGCAGCTGACGATGCAGCATTAAAAGATAAGTGGTATGATTTTGACCATGTGAATTTCAAAATGGGAAGTTCTACGGAATTGGAAGCCGGTTCACAAGGACAGCTTGATAATTTGGTAGCCATTTTAAAAGCATTCCCGGATGCGAAAATCAAAATCGGAGGATATACTGACAAAGTAGGAAATGAAGCTGCCAATGTAAAATTATCTCAGTCCAGAGCTGATTTCATCAAAAATGCTCTAGCAAAAGCAGGAGTTGGTGCTCAGGTTCTAGGAGCTGAAGGTTACGGAAGTAAATTTGCTACTGTAGATGCTAAAGCTTCTGATGCAGAAAGAGCTGCGGACAGAAAAATGTCTGTAAGATTTGCAAAATAGATTTTTAGAATCTTTAAAAATAGGATCCCGGAAGTTAATTTCCGGGATTTTTTTATTCCCTTCCTTTTGTATTTATATTTATTTAATTAAATTTGTTAGTCATTTCTAACATTTATGAATTTCAAATTAAATAGCGCTTGGCGTAAAGATAAAACATCCAATTCCCTCTCTGAGGTATATTCTTCTATAAAAGTACCCCGAAATGCTCCGTTTTGGAGAAAATATCTGGCATTTGCCGGTCCGGGTCTGATGATTGCCGTGGGATATATGGACCCTGGAAACTGGGCAACTGATATTGCCGGAGGTGCCCAGTTTGGGTATACCCTTCTTTCTGTGATTCTTATTTCAAATATTTTCGCAATGGTTTTACAGCATTTATCTGTAAAATTGGGAGTTGTTGCCGAACGGGACCTCGCCCAGGCCTGTCGTGATCACTTTAATCCTACGACCAATTTTATTCTGTGGGTATTTTGTGAAATCGCTATTGCTGCCTGTGATCTCGCCGAGGTTATTGGTTCTGCCATTGCATTAAACCTCCTGTTTCATATTCCCCTTACCTGGGGAATTGTGATCACCACAGTGGATGTTCTGATCATTCTTTTACTTCAGGCTAAAGGTTTCCGATGGATAGAAAGTATTGTTGGCGGACTCATTTTTATCATTTTGGCCTGCTTTATTTATGAAATTGTCATTTCACAGCCGGCTTTCAATGAAATCCTTGGCGGATTGGTTCCTCAAAAGGAAATCATCCAAAACCCGGCAATGCTTTATATCGCTATCGGGATTTTAGGAGCGACTGTAATGCCCCATAATTTATATTTGCACAGCAGTATCGTTCAGACGAGAGATTATCCTCGTGACCGGGAAGGGAAAAAAGAAGCGATAAAATTTGCAACCCTGGACAGTACCGTTTCATTGATGCTGGCCTTCTTTATCAATGCAGCAATTCTTATTCTTGCGGCGGCAACGTTTCATACTACAGGAAACAAGCATGTGGCAGATATTCACGATGCCTACAAAATGCTGACTCCTATTTTGGGTGCTTCTATGGCCAGTATTGCTTTTGCCATTGCTTTACTGGCTTCGGGACAGAACTCGACCTTAACCGGAACTCTTGCAGGGCAGATCGTTATGGAAGGTTTCTTAAATATCCGGTTAAAGCCATGGCTCAGAAGACTGATCACCAGACTTATTGCTGTTATTCCCGCTTTAATAGTAGCTATTATTTACGGTGAAAAGGGAACAACTGATTTATTGGTTTTAAGCCAGGTAATTTTGTCTATGCAGCTAAGCTTCGCCGTAGTTCCTCTGGTTATGTTTACCAATGACAAAGCCAAAATGGGAGAATTTGTGAATAAGCCTTTCTTAAAAATAAGCGTCTGGCTCATCTCTATTGTCATCATTATTCTAAACCTATACCTGCTGTACCAAACATTTACCGGATAAAAAAGATGAAATGTAAATGGTCAATTTTGCTGCGCAAGTCAATGGTCAATGCCGGGCTGTTGTAAAAATTCACAATTCACCATTGACCTTTCACCTTTCATTTTTCTGCCTTAATGTCCATTTTTTGTATTTGGCAGGTTCTTTGTCAAACAATTCTTTAAATAAATATTGAATTATGGAAAACCAGGATATTAACGAAGAAAGCATCAATAATCAGGAAGTAGACAACATTCAGGACGAAGCGGTATCTGGGGACAATGTGACAGCAAAACCTTCTGCAGAGGAACTTTTGGCAGAAGAAAAAGACCGTTATATCAGATTGTACGCTGAATTCGAAAATTATAAAAAAAGAACAGCCAAAGAGAAGATGGAATTCTTCCAGTATGCCAACCAGGATATGATGGTATCTATGCTGGGAGTTTTGGATGACTTTGAAAGAGCTTTAAAGGAGATTGCTAAAAACGGAAATCCATCTGACCTTCAGGGTGTAGAGCTGATCTATCAGAAATTTAAAAACAGACTTACTGAAAAAGGCTTAAAAGCTATGGAAGTTAATGCAGGCGATACGTTCAATGTAGATTTCCATGAGGCCATTACTCAGATTCCTGCTCCATCTGAAGATCTGAAAGGTAAAATCGTAGATGTTATTGAAACAGGATATACTTTAGGTGATAAAGTGATCCGTTTTGCAAAAGTAGTAACAGGAAACTAATATTAAAATAAATGATAAATGGTGATAGATAATTGATTGACAGCAGGCTTTAAGCCATACGCAATAGGCATCAGTTATCATTTATCAGTAATCAATTATAATCAACATGTCAAAAAGAGATTATTACGAAGTTCTTGAGATCAGTAAATCTGCCTCAGCTGACGAGATAAAGAAAGCATACCGAAAAATGGCCATCAAATATCACCCGGATAAAAATCCAGGAGATAAAGAGGCTGAGGAAAAATTTAAGGAAGCTGCAGAGGCTTATGAAGTACTGAGCGACGACCAGAAACGTGCCAGATATGACCAGTTCGGCCATGCCGGAATGAGTGGTAATGGTGGTTTCGGAGGCGGAGGCTTCGGCGGAGGTATGAACATGGAGGATATTTTCAGCCAGTTTGGAGATATTTTCGGTGGCGGCTTCGGAGGCTTTGGTGGAAATGGCGGAGGACGTCAGCAGGTGAAAGGTTCCAACTTAAGGATCAGAATCAAACTGAGCCTTGAAGAAATGGTGAACGGAACACAGAAAACCATCAAAGTGAAAAAAATGAAGATGGCAGAAGGAGCCACTTCAAAAGTATGCCCTACCTGTAATGGTTCCGGTGTACAGCTCAAAGTAATGAACACGATGTTCGGGCAGATGCAGACGCAGACCACTTGCGGTACCTGTCAGGGAATCGGGAAAGTAGCCGATAAAATTCCTGCCGGCGCTAACGCACAAGGACTGATAAAGGATGAGGAAGAAATTTCCATCAATATTCCTGCAGGTGCCAGAGACGGCATCCAGCTTAATGTAAGAGGAAAAGGAAATGATGCTCCTTTCGGCGGAATTCCGGGAGACCTGTTAGTGATTATTGAAGAGGAAGTCGACAAAACAATCAAGAGAGAAGGCGATAACCTTCACCAGGAATTGTATGTCTCTTTTGCTGAAGCAGCTTTAGGAACTAAGAAAGAAGTTCCTACGGTAGGCGGTAAAGTGAAAATTACCGTTGATCCGGGCACACAGTCCGGTAAGATCCTCAGGTTGGCAGGAAAGGGCCTTCCAAGCATCGACAGCTATGGTAAAGGTGACATGTTCATCCACATTAATGTATGGACGCCACAAAAACTGACTAAAGAGCAGAAAGATTTCTTTGAAAAGCAGATGTCAAGCGGAGAAATGGTTGCAGAACCTTCCGGAAAGGAAAAAACTTTTTTTGATAAAGTAAAAGATTTATTCAATTAATACATAAAAAGCCTCTTTTTTTGATATAAGTAAAACAGTGAAGGCAGGTTTCAAAAAAGATTGAAACCTGCTTTTATTTTAAATTTACTTTTTTATAATCTTTAGAGCTTGATCTTTCTTATCATATTTTATGTGAATCAGATACGTTCCGGATACACAGTTCCGGAGGTCAATCTTCACTTTATCTCCCTGTCTGATGTATTCAAGATTTTTAATCAACTTTCCATCCATACCATATAAAGATAAATTTTCCGGCGTACTTTCAGAATTTAAATTAATATACAGGAAATCTGTCACAGGGTTTGGGTAGAATGAGAGTTCTGCTTTTCCTGATACTTCAGCTGTACTTAAAGATTCATTATTTATAGTGATCCTGGTCAACGCAAATTGTCTGTCATCATGAGTGGAATCTCCAGAAATCAGGATTTTCTTATTGCTGTCAAATTTCATTGCGGATAATCTTCGAACAGAATTAGAGGATGGGAGTCTGAATAATCCGTTAGTTCCAAACGATAGGTCAGGAGTTCCGTCAAAATTAAATTTGGTCAGAAACATCCAGTCATAATCCAAATAAGTTCCTGTAAAATAAAATGTACCTCCTACATAGATCCCATTATTACCCAAAAGTATAGAGTTCGGTACTTCACTTGTAACATTCGGGATGTTGACGACCTTCCGTTTTACAATACCTGCGGTTCCAAAACTGTTGACAAACTGGCCTTCAGAATTTATTTTCGCCACCCAAGAGTCTCTGATACCATTATTGAAGGCAGAGCCTACGATATAAAAATTTCCGTTGGGATCCTGAATCATATTTCCAAACTCAAAAGGATTCCCAAGATTGAAAATTAATTTCCCATTGGTTCCGAAAGTTGTATCAATAGTCCCGTTCATATTTAATCTTACCACATAAATATCACTGGGACCGTTTACATTGTCTGTAGTATCGGTAATTCTTCCTATCCCAGCAACAATGAGTTTATTATTGGCTACCAGAATACTTAGGGCATTTACTCTTTCCTGAGATACTCCGGTGTTAATGGTAAAATAAAGTTTTCCATTAGTCCCAAAGGTTGTATCTGCGGAACCATCCTGATTCAGTTTTAATAAGCATGATCTCCTTTTTGGATATCCATATTCTGCTCCACCACATACAATAATTTTTCCATCTGATAATTCTACGGCACTGAAAGCAACATCAATGGTTTCCACATTTGCCGGATACCCCATATTGACAGCAAGTCCGCCTGCGTTTCCAAACGTTGTATCTAAAGTACCGTTTGTATTGAATCTTTCAATAAAGAAATTCTGATTGTTCGTATGGCCTACACTTCCGATCGTTAAATATTTACCAGAACTTAATTTAATGATTTTATAATGGGCAGATTGATTCTGAGTAATCTGTACCCCTCCGGTTCCAAATGATGTATCCAGATTCCCATTGGCATCTACTTTATAAATAGCTCTTTTTGATCCGGGACCTACATTTCCGAGGACAATCATGCTGTTATCCGGCTCTATGAGGAAATCACCCGATTTGTCAAAAACTGTTGACGGATTAGTGAAATTAAATCCATTCGTCCCGAAAGTAGTATCCAGGGTCTGTGCATTTGAAAATAATGAAGAAAATAAAAAGGTAACATAGAATAATTTTTTTGTCATGTTTATTTATTTTTTTGCAAATATACCTTTATCCAAATGACAGTACAAATTTAAAAAAGCCTTTTATCTTCTGTGCAAAAAAACACAAAAACCGTATTCACAGATGTGATACGGCTGTGTTTTATCATATTATCCAGACTTACTTTTTAGCCACAAGTGAATAAGTTTTCTTTCCTATCGTAAAAATAGCTACAGCTCCTAATCCTCCTATAAGACCAAGAATAATTTCTTTTAAAATAGTCAGAAGCTCACTAGAAGACCAGGAAGGTAAAATATGGTGAAAAAATTCTATTCTATGGGCAAAAATACCGCCAGCTACCATAATTAAAGCAATTGTACCGATAATTCCTAAAGCTTTGATAACGATAGGTAAGGCTTTTACCAGCAGATGCCCAAGCTTTCCAAAGAAGCCCTTATCATTACTTTTTTTGATTAATTTGAATCCCGCATCATCCATTCTTACAATCAAAGCAACAATTCCGTACACTCCTACAGTCGCAATAAATGCCACCAAACTCGTTACCAGAATCTGTGTAAGGAAAGGGTGACTCTCTTCCAAAACTGTTCCCAAAGCAATAATCACAATCTCAATTGATAAAATAAAATCTGTAGTAATTGCCGATTTTATCTTTGCTTTTTCTAGGTCTTCGTCACTTTTTTCATCTTCTATAATCTCTTCCACAACTTCATGACCTTCCTTTTCGCGGTGAAAAAGAAATTCTATAATTTTTTCAACACCTTCAAAAGCCAAATATAATCCTCCAAGAATCAATACGTAATTAATTGCCGGGGCATACAGCCAGTTGAGAAAAAACACAACAGGCAGAATGATCAGTTTGTTGATAAATGAACCTTTTGTAATTGCCCATAAAACCGGAATTTCCCGTGAGGAAAGAAAACCTGTAGCCTTTTCTGCATTTACAGCCAGATCATCCCCAAGAATACCCGCCGTTCTCTGTGTAGCTATCTTACTCGTAACCGCCACATCATCCATCAGTGCAGCAATATCATCTAAAATTGCAAAAAAACCAGATGCCATATTATTTTAATATTTTTTTAATAAACGTTAAGTCGAGCAAAAATAATTATTAAAATCTATTTTTATTTGTTTCTGGATATTAATTTTAAATATTTTCTGATGGAAAACCATTTGCTTGAACAAAACTTTGAAGAGAACAACAGGTCATATTGCTATAATTCCTGGTGATGATTTATTAATTTTATTCTCATCTTTGTGTTATGAATCCGGATCCTCACCTATCAAAAATCATTATCCGAAAGTCTCCTTTCCTGCAATTTTTCTGTACATTTAATTAATGAAAAAACTCATTCTCAGATATCATTTTTTTGTTGTAGGATGCCTTAGTTTCATGCTGCAGTCATGCAATACAAGATTCAGGGTCTGGGTAGGCAACGGTGGGCAGCAGAAAATATATAATTTAAAATACGGCGAGCATAAAAGGCAAAAAATGGATGTTTTTCTTCCCTTAGACTATGCAGAAGATACTCCTGTAGTTCTTATCGTACATGGCGGCGGCTGGACTCTAGGAAAAAAAGAACATATGATCAAGATCCAGAAAATGCTTTTTGAACATAAGATCCCGAGTGTCAATATGAATTACAGACTGGTTTCAAAACAGAAGAATATTACGTATAAGCAGCAGCTGGAAGATATTGGCGCTGCGATTGAAAAATTTAATTCTCTTGCGGAAAAAGCAGAGCTTCTGCCGGACAATTATATTCTGCTGGGAGAAAGCGCCGGCGGTCATCTAGCCCTGCTCTACGGCTATCAACATACTCAACAGATCAAAAAGATCATTTCACTGAGCGGTCCGACAGATTTTTACAGCCCGGAATACCTGAATTCATTTTATTCAAAATATACTTCTCCCACTTTCCAGAAAGTGGTAGGAACAAAATTTGACCGTAAAAATATATCTGAAGCTTTTAAAGAAGCGAGCCCGATCGCCAATATATCCAATGTTCCCACATTATTGTTTCAGGGAAATAATGACTTTCTGGTAAACCGACATCAGGGGCTGGCTATGGATTCTGCGCTTACCCAACAGAATGTAACACACAAACTCATCTTTATGGAAAAGACAGGCCATGTTCCAAGACTTTTCAGCAAAAGAAAAAGAGACAGCATTATCTATCCGAATATTCTGGAGTGGATAAAAAAATAACCTGCCGAAAGACAGGTTATCTATATTTTTTTGTATTCCTATTCAGGATCTTTGTTTTCATATTTAGAAAAATCTTCTTTCTTTCCGAAAACAAATTTGATGATCACCGGAAGTGTTGTTACCAAAACGATGATGATGATAATCAGTTCCAGTTTCTCTTTTAGGTTGATTCCGAACTGTTCCTGGAAAAGTTTATCCAGATAATGTCCGGCAAAGATGAGGATAAATGACCAAAGAACTGCCCCGATAATATTATCTCTCAAAAATTCTTTTTTGTCCATTTTCACAATACCTGCAACAATTGGAGTAAAGGTTCTTACCACCGGTAAAAATCTGGCCATGATGATCGCCAATGCTCCGTGCTTTTCAAAAAAGTCGTGGGCCTGGTAAAGATATTTCTTCTTAAACAGCATGGTATCCTGCTTTTTGTATAAAGCGGGACCTGTTTTCACTCCAAAATAATATCCAACTTCATTTCCTATAATGGCAGCAAGTGCTACACAGGAAGCAAGAATGGTTGTATCCAGAAAATCGCTCCCTGTGGAGCCGAATGTCTCTTTGATGATTTCAACGGCATAAATTCCTGATACAAACAATAATGAATCTCCGGGCAGGAAAAATCCTACAAAAAGACCTGTTTCAGCAAAAACAATAAATAAAATAAGCCAGAACCCACCCATTTTGATATAAAACTCGGGGTTCATTAAATCTCTCCAGCTATTGAAATCTTCCATATATAACGATTAACAACAAAAGTAAGTGTAAAAAGTCTTAAACAAAAATTAATTATAAGATTTTAACTAAAATACGGACATGATATTTTACAAGTCCATATCATCGTCTGAAACTGCGGTGCCATCGGCCATCAGGAAGGCTTTCAGGAATGGCGTAAGATTTCCGTTCATGACGGAATCCACATCTGAAGTTTCATGACCGGAACGAACGTCTTTCACCAGTTTATACGGATGCATCACATAATTTCTGATCTGGCTGCCCCACTCTATTTTCATTTTATTGGCTTCTATCTCGTTTCTTGCTTTCATACGCGTCTCAAGCTCCATTTCATAAAGTCTCGAACGAAGAAGCTGCATGGCTTTTTCTTTGTTTTGAAGCTGGGAACGGGATTCGGAGTTTTCAATGATAATCCCGGTCGGTGCATGGCGAAGACGTACGGCAGTTTCTACCTTGTTAACGTTCTGTCCTCCGGCTCCGGAAGATCTCATGGTTTCAAATGAAATATCAGCGGGATTAATGTTGATTTCAATGGTATCGTCCACTAAGGGATAAACATATACTGAAACGAAACTGGTATGGCGTTTGGCATTACTGTCGAATGGTGAAATCCTTACCAGCCTGTGTACCCCGTTCTCTCCTTTCAGATATCCGAAAGCGTATTCACCATCAATTTCCAGTGTAACGGTTTTCACTCCGGCAACTTCCCCTTCCTGATAATTGAGTTCACGGATTTTGTAACCTTGTTTTTCAGCCCACATGGTGTACATTCTCATCAGCATCGAAGCCCAGTCACAACTTTCCGTACCACCGGCTCCCGCTGTGATCTGAAGAACAGCAGAAAGCTCGTCTCCCTCATTGGAAAGCATATTTTTAAATTCAAGGTCTTCTATTTTTTCTACCAGCTTAGGAAATGTTTCATCCAGCTCTTTTTCAGAGTCAGGATCTTCTTTGGCAAATTCTGCCAGTACCTGCAGATCTTCAAACTGGGTGCTGATCTCTTCATAATCTTCCACCCATCTTTTTTTGGAACGAAGCTGCTTCAGAAATACTTCTGCTTCTTTTGGACTGTCCCAGAATTCCGGAGCAGCAGTTTTTTCATCATCATTCGCTATTTCTATCTTCTTTTTTTCGATCTGAAGGTATTTATATAAGTCTGTAATTCTAGACTGAACTTCTTTTATCTGGTCGTTGTTGATCACGAATTTTTTATTTTATGCAAAAATACGGAATTCTTTTGTGAGTTGGGAAGTGGGTTTGAGAGTTCTGGTGTGGAGAGTTTTTGAGTATACGTTTAGGATAGGAAGGATAGAAGTTTAATATTATTGGATTGATTCAATTTATCCATGGATCATTCATTTGGTAACAAAAATTCACCATTGACAAACCTCCGATTTTTTTAATTAAATCATTTCAGCCATCATCTCCCCTGTTTTAGGAGCCAGTGCGACTCCCATTCCTGAAAGTCTTACGGCACAGAACTGTCTTTCCGAAAGCTTTTTCACGATTGGTGTTTTTTCTGAGCCCATGGCCATAATTCCTGACCAGCGAAGCGCAATCTTAAAATCTTGTTCTGGTAAAATAACTTCTTTTAAAAAGTTTTCCAGATGCTCCTGCAAAAATGCTGTGGTTTCAAAAGCGGTTGTTTCTTCAGTTTTAAAATCCTGATTCCGTCCACCACCCAAAAGAACACTGTTTCCCAGATTTCTGAAATAATAAAACCCTTCATCATAATGGAATGTTCCTCTAAGCCTTAATCCATCAATTGGTTCGGTTAAAAGAATCTGTCCCCGTGCGGGAATAATTTCCTCTTTTTCAAGAAACTTTGAGCTGAAAGCATTTGTACAGTAAATAATCTGCTCAGCCTTTACAGAAAGATCTTCCGAAAGGTGAATCTCGATTTCTCCTGTGTTTTCATCAATGGTTTTCACTTCTGTTCCAAAAAGAAATTCGATTTTCAGTTCGTGGCATTTCTCTAAAAGCTTCTGCAGCAGTTTTCCTGAATGGAGACTTCCTTCACAGGGATTTTCAATCAGAAATTCAGATTTCCCAAGACCGAATTCCCGGATCTTCTCTTGATTAAGAAAATAGGTTCTTTCAAGGCCGGTTATTGCTTTTAGCTTTTCATTAACGACATATAACTGCTGTAAAGGCTCATCATTATTTAGAATTTCGTAGCCTCCATTCAGTTCAAAACCTATTTCGCCGTCCTGGAAATATTGTCTGATCTTCTGAAGTCCTTCAAACCTCATTTTAACCAGTTCCAGTGTTTTCCCCCAGCCCATCTTTTGGGAATCGGCAATGATTTCCGTCAAGCTTCCAAAGCATGCAAATCCTGCATTCCGGGTTGAAGCTCCCAGCGGAACGGTATTTCTTTCAATAACCAAAACAGATTTTTCAGGATATTTTTCCTTAATGGATACGGCAGTCCAAAGCCCGGAAAACCCTGATCCGATGATGACGATTTCTCTTTTTCTGTAAAAGGTTTCCAGTTCCCAGATGCTGTTCATAAATAATGAGTGAAAAGTGATGAGTAATTTTTGTGGGATGTTTTAATGGCAGAGGCTTTAGATACTAGATTTCAGATGTTAGGCTAAGGCAAAGATCCAGACTGAGATTAATCATTAAGCTCTCTTATTCTCAAACCTTAAAACACTAAGACTCTCAAACACCCAAAACTCTAAAACTCTCCCACTCTCAAACCCGGCTTCAGCCCTGCGCAGCATCATGCCCCTCTTCCCCGGTATGTTGAAATCCGATTGCTCTTCTTGGCTCTTCAACGGCTTTATAGGAATCCAGCTCTTTTTTCAAAGCCTGAATTCTGAATTTGAATTCGTCGAAATTATTGATAATAGTATCAGCCAGGAATCTTGCGACCTGATCCAGATATTCTCCAGTCAACTTTCCTGCAGCATCTCTGAGCGCTGCTTCCAAAAGTTTCTGATCTATTTTAAGATTTTCATTTTTGGTCTGCTGATATTGGTTTTTAAGACGTTTCTTCAGACTCTGTGTAAAATCGATAAGCATGGTATTGCTGAACGCCTTCATTTTAGATGAGATTTCATGCCAGAACGGAACTTTATCGGCTTTGTTCTTTTTGAGAATTTTATAAAGAAGAGAATCTTCTTCAAGCTCTCTGGTCATCGCATACAGAATGATCTCGGAACGCTCTGCAGCGTTGGGAGGGAATATAGGAACCATTACATCAAATCTTCCCGGAGCAAGAATTTCTTCATTAATTTCCGAAACAGAATTGGCAGAACCTACCATCAGCAGTTCTTCTTTTTCAAATTTTCCGATATAATGCAGGATCAGCTCCTGGGTTTCCAGATTACAGGAAGCAATGTCCGTTTCCGCTTTTCTCTCCATCATGATCTCATCAAAATCGTCGAGGAAAAGCAGAACTTTTTCTTCTTTCATCATAGTGAGCAGAAAATCATTGAAGTTGGTTTTATTGCCGTCTATGAAAGAGGTTCCCAGATAATGTTTTTTGACTTCTTTAAATTGATATCCGATAATCTCAGCGATTTTGGTCGCCCAGAATATTTTTCCGCTCCCCGGAGGCCCATACAGGACAATCCCTGCCGGCTTGTGAATGCCCCAGTCTTTGATCTGCTGAGGATTTAAGAATGGCTCTAAAACAGCTGATATATAAAAGAATAAGTCTCTGTATCCAATAAAGTCCCTGTGTTTCAGGCTGGTTTTTTGCCCGAAATAATCGTAGACGAACTGGTAATTTCCACCCAGTTTATTATCAATACCGTAACTTGAGATTGATGAACGGAAAAAACCATTATCAAAAATATTGGGATTGGTTTCTTTTATGGCTTCTTTTACTTTTTCCTTGGGCTGATTGATTACTTCAGCAATCTGTTCCAGGGTTTTATTTTTGTTCAGATCTTTTTCATAAAGCTTTAAAAAATCCAGGTTTTCGCGGACAAACTTTTCGAAATCTTTCTTCACTTCAAAGTTTGTACTGATGCAGACTCCCAGCTCAAGATCAAAATCCTGGATAAACTGTTTGATGGCTTCTGCTGAGACATTAAGCTCCTTAGCTAACTCAATTAACTTCATAAACTACCGATTAATTCTATCAAATTTAATATTTTAATCTTAAAGAACTGTTGAAAATGTGGTAAAATTAAGGGTGCGGATCTTTGGGTTACGTGGTTCCAGGTTGCAGCCAGGATTATAAATTCCTGAGTTTTGTTATCGGGCTGTGATTTTTTTAACCATATCATTCACCGCTTCTTCTATCACTTTCGGTTGATCCTGGTTAATGTAATGTCCGCTTGCCGGTAATACAATCTGTTGGCTGTCTGTAGATAGGTTTAACAGGTCCTTCTGCATTTTGTCCCAGGCTGCCAGCATTTCGTTCTTTAATTTTTTGTCTTTAATAAAGCTGTCATATCTGGTCTTATCTGCTGCTGTAATTACATACAAAGGAATAGAACCAAAAGAATTAATGGCGGCAGCTTCTTTTTTAATGGATTTCATATGGTCCTGCTCTTCCAGGGTAGCATCGGCACTTTTGTAAAGCAACGCAGGCATGAGCGTATTTTGATAAGCATACTGAGGGCCGGCTGGAAACATATTCTCAAACATAAGTCTTGCGGCTCCAAAGGTATTGGCAAATTTTAAAAAACCTCCCGGAAGTCCCTGATTAACCATTTTATGCATCTCAGGCGAAAGATATTTTTCATCTGCCGGATACTGACTGTCTACCAATATTACTCCTGCAACATCCGCAGGATATTTTTGTACGAAAAACCGGGTAAGCATTCCTCCGAAAGAATGTCCGACAAGGATATAGGGTTTCGGGGCTTTTGATTTTTCAAGCAGTGTATGAAGTTCTTCTGCCATTTTCTCGCCTGTTTTAGGATTTGTTCCCCGTTCACTCCATAGAATCCCGGATCTGTCATAGGAAAATGTAGTATAGTTTTTCGGAAGATTTTTCTGGATATGATACCACTGTAAATGACCGGCGGGATCGAAAGCTGTTTCAAAAACTACTGTAGGACCTCCCTTTCCCTCCTGTAAATAGTGCATCTTATGGTTTTCAATTTCTGCAAATTGGCCGTCCGGCTGAATCTTTTCAGCAATGGAACGGGATATTCTTTCAAAAATAAAACCGGTAATTAATAAGAGGATGACAATTAAAAGCAGCGCCATTAACAGTCTTTTTATCCATTTCATAGTTTTCATAGTTCTGTTTTTTGATGTTTACTGAATAGGTCTCTGTTTCATAAAAATAGTTACATCCATAAAACAATGACACTGTGAATCTTGTTACATTGAATTTCGATATTATTCACAGATCTTATCTTAAAAAAAATACTATAATGTAACAATCCCTTGATTACATAGACTACTACTATGTAAAACAAATTACATGGAAAAAATTTTGTCAGTAAAGAATTTAACCAAAAAATTCAAAAGAACTGTTGTCAACAATATTTCCTTCGACGTAGAAAGAGGAAATGTATACGGGTTATTAGGCCCCAACGGAAGCGGAAAATCCACGACATTCGGAATGCTGCTGTCAACGATCAATCCAACCAGCGGAGACTGGTATTGGTTTGGGCAAAAAGGAACAAATCCGGATACGCTAAAGAAGATCGGGGCTATTATAGAACAGCCTAACTTTTATCCTTATCTGGATGCTGAAACGAATCTTAAGATTGTCGCTGAGATCAAAGGAACTCCTCATACAAGAATTGATGAAGTCTTAAAAACCGTTGGTCTTTTAGAAAGGAAAAAAGATGCTTTCAAAACGTATTCTTTGGGAATGAAACAGCGTCTGTCCATAGCATCAGCCATGCTGAATAATCCGGAGGTGATGATTCTTGACGAACCTACCAACGGACTGGATCCTGAAGGAATTATCCAGATCCGGGATATCATCAGCAATATCGCTAAACAGGGCATTACCATTATCATTGCCAGTCACCTTCTGGACGAGATTGAAAAGATTTGCAGCCACGTCATTGTTTTAAAAGAAGGAAATTCCATTTATTGCGGGCGGGTAGATGAAATAACAGCTAATAACGGATATTTTGAGTTAAAGGCGGACAACAATACGCTTCTTTTAAATGCTCTGGAAGAACTTCAATGGTTCAGTGCTGTGAAAGCAGACGGTGAGATCATCAAGGCTCAGATTCGTGATGATGCCTCCATATCTGCTTCAACTTTGAATCAGAAGCTTGCTGAAAAAGGGATTTATCTTTCTCATTTAACGAAGAAAAAGCTGTCTCTGGAGTCTCAATTCCTTGAACTTGTAAAAAACACGAATACCCATGCTTAAATTATTAAAACTAGAATATTATAAAAACCTGAACTACAAACCGTTCAAGGTTTTCACGATCTTATATTTTGCCATTCTTATCGCTCTTCTTTTCATCGGACTGGTCGATCTGAATATTTTCGGAGGAACGGTTAATTTAAAAGAACAGGGTATTTACAATTTCCCGGAAATATGGAATTTCACCACATGGATAGTCGCTTTGCTAAAGATTTTCCTTGGACTGATTATTGTTTTTTCAATCTCCCAGGAATTCACCAACAGGATGTTTAAACAAAACACTATTGATGGGTTAAGCAGAAAAGAATTCATAGGTTCAAAACTTTTAACGATTACGATCTTTACAACGGTTTCCACATTGATTGTGTTTATCATTGCCATGTTTTTGGGCCATCAGTATTCTAAGGTAACAGATGCTTCAAAAGTTTATGCAGAGGTGTATTACATCGGAAATTATTTTGTAAAACTGTTTACATTTTTCTCTTTTCTGATGTTCCTTTCGGTATTGCTGAGAAAATCTATGTTTGTATTCCTTGGTTTCTTCGCCTATTGGGTGGTTGAAAAGATTCTGGCAGGCATTGAAGCCTATCAGAAATTAACGGGAATGCAGGGAGAACAAAGAAAAGCAGTCCTTGAGAATGATTTTTTCATTACCAGTCTTTTACCCTTGGAGAGTATGTCAAATCTGATTCCTAATCCTTTAATGAGACTGAATATGCTGAAAGTTATGGGGGTAAAATATGATGCCCATTATCCTACGGAAAGCATGATTGCGTGCGTTATCTGGTCTGTGATCTTTATTTGGGGTTCTTACTGGATCCTGAGAAAAAGGGATTGGTAGGTGTCGGAGATTTAAAAATTTAAAGATTAAATAATTTAATTGATTAAAAATTAAGTGGTCCTTTGGATCACTTTTTTGTTTTAGTAGAATGTTAAAAATTGGTTTTTGTTTATCAGAGTATTCAATTTTTCGTTAATTTTATCAAAAGGACGAAATGAAAAAAATGTATTATCTGCCGGGATTGATCAGCGCTGTATTAATTCCAGTGTTGCTCTGGTATTATGGCAGCCAGAGGATACAGCCGCAGTATACTGTCATGGATTTAGGACTTCCTTCAAAAGAAACTTACAATCCGGGGAATACCTTTGAACCATATAGAAATTGGAATTATAAAAAAATTCTAGTAAAACCTAATACAGCCCTTCAAAATCAGCAATACTATGTTTCAGAATTAAAAAAACTTCAGGCAAGAAATAAAAAAGAAACAGGCATTGAGTTTATCATTGATGACCATAATAATTATCAGGATTTTATAGCTCTAATGGATGCTATGAAACTTGCAGGACAGGATAACTACGGGGTGGATATAGAAAAAACCAGTCATTTTTTTGCCCTCCATTTTTATAAAGATCCAAATGAAGTTGAAAAAAGGCATATAATGGATTGTGGGACCGGAGACGCTATTATTTTTTACAGAATGGATGATGATTATAAAGGACTGGAAAAATTTAAATACCTGCTTGAGTTACCTAAACAATCTTATTATATCATCTTTGGCTTCTTATTATTTCTGAATATTTCCATGTTCAGCATTAAAGAAAATCTTCAGATTCAAAGAAAAACACTCTTATGAAAAGGATCTATTACTTTCCGGGATTGATCAGTGCTGTATTAATTCCATTGCTATTTTGGTACTATGGAAACCGGAAGTTCAACGAAGTGAATTTTAATGTTATTGATATCTGGCTTCCCGCAAAAGCAAAAGAAGGAGAAAAAAGATCATTTTTAAGCTTTGAACCTTACAGAAACTGGAATTATAAAAAAATAAAAGTAGCTCCCAATACAGCAAAGGAAAACACCAAACTCTATGTTGCTGAAATCCAAAATCTACAAAAAAGGAATGAGAAAAATTCAGGGATTGAATTTATTCTGAATGACAGCAACACCTATAATGATCTTGTTGCATTACTGAATGACACAGAGCTGGCAGGACAGTTTACCTATACTCTTGACGCTGAGAAAACATGGCATTTTTTTGTTATTCATCATTATACTGATCCAAACATCCAGGTATTGGATGCTTCATCATTTACAAGATGTGGCACCGGACTGTTTGATGATTATAATCCTAATCCATGGTTAGAGGGATTTCAAACATTTGAATCTCAGCTTACCCAGCTTCCAAAGCAGTCATTTTATATCCTCTTCGGATTTTTATTTCTGGTGAATATGTCTATGCTTAGCATTAAAGAGAGATTTCAAATTTATTACTAAAAGGTCTTTTATTTTGAGGCCTGTCTTCGTTATTGATTACATAATAATTAAACCTTATAGGTTTTAGAAACCTATAAGATTTAATCAATAAAAACACAAACATCTGCGTCATCCGCAAAATCTGCGGGAGAAGTTTTTATATTTTAGTCTAGGCAAAAAAAGACCGCCTCACAGCGGTCTCTCCTTCATATTACTTTTTATCCAACAACGGAATATAATCTCCGTAGCCTTTTTTCTCCATATCAGCTTTTGGAACAAACTTCAGTGAAGCACTGTTGATGCAGTATCTAAGGCCGCCTTTATCCGCAGGACCGTCTGTGAAAACGTGACCAAGGTGAGCGTCTCCTGTTTTACTTCTTACTTCCACTCTTACCATTCCGGCAGACTTGTCCATTTTCTCATCGATCAGTTTTTTGGTAATCGGTTTTGAAAAGCTTGGCCATCCGCAGCCGGATTCAAATTTATCTGTAGAAATAAACAATGGCTCTCCGGTGGTAATATCTACATAGATTCCTTCACGCGTTTCGTCCCAGTATTCATTCTGGAAAGGTCTTTCCGTTGCATTTTCCTGAGTAACTTTATATTGTTCTGAGGTTAGTTTTTCTTTCAAAACTTTTTTATCCTGCTTCTCATATTTTGCTTTGGGAAGCGGATTGGCATTTTTAGCCATTTCAAAAAGGCCCGGCTCGATATGACAGTAACCTCCCGGATTTTTGCCGAGATAATCCTGATGATAATCTTCCGCTTTGTAGAAATTTTTCAACGGAATTGTTTCTACTACAACCGGCTTGCTGAAATTCTTAGACAATTTCGCAACTTCCTCTTTTACAATAGCCTCTGTATTTTTATCTGTAGAATAAATCCCTGTTCTGTACTGATCTCCACGGTCATTTCCCTGTTGGTTTAAACTTGTAGGATCAATTGTTTTAAAATATAAATCAATCAGCAGCCTAAGATCCACCTGTTCAGGATCATATTTTACTTTTACCGTTTCAGCAAAACCTGTTGTATGACTTACCACCTGCTCATATGTCGGGTTTTTAACATTTCCGTTTGCATAGCCAACTTCAGTTCCTACAACTCCACGAATTTGTTGAAAAAAGTGTTCTGTTCCCCAGAAACATCCACCTGCAAAATAAACTTCTTTTACATTTTTACTGTCCATATTGGTCTCATTTTCTTTTTTAGTTTCAGTGGATTTCATTTTTTTTGAATCTCCACAACTCATTGCAAATACCCCTATTCCCAGAATCATTCCGAGTAATATTAATATATTTTTCATTTTTATCTTTTTATTTGTATTCATTTTTTTGAAATATCATTAATCCAAATCCTAAAAGCATTACATCTTTCAGAATAAAAAAATCTGTGACAGGAATTCCATCTACTATTTTCCAGACTCCGGGAGTGGTAAAAAGATAGCTCAGGGTTACCAGAAATGTCATGATCATCCCGATTCCTGCATACTTTCTTAGGGATGCAAATTTCACACTAAATATCAGTAATAATGCAATGATTATTTCTATCGCACCGATAGCATTTGATACCGTTTGAACGCCTGCTATTTTATATACGAAAAAAGTAAGGAAATGGTTTTCGACCAGAGGTTTAATGGCAGCAGCTTCTGTAGGAGTGAATTTAAATATGCCAATCCAGAGTAAAATAAGCGCCGCCCCGAAAAGCGAAATATAATATCCTGTTTTGTACGTCTGCGATTCTACGTTAAGTTGTGATGTTCCGTTCATGTCTTTAAGATTTTGAATGATACTTTATTATTTTCAAAAGTATAGTCGGAAGCATTTCAAAATCCTGACAGTATTTCTCCTAAAGATTTAATTTTTCTAAAACTTTATCTTTAACACCTTGAATATCAGAATTATTAATTTGGGTATTTTCTTTTTGAGACCGTTTCCGTTTTAAAATATCATCCAAAATTTTCAGTTTCTCTTCATAAGCTCTGCACCATTTACAGATTTTTATGTGCATGGAAAGCTGCCAGTCTTCGTTTCGGGAGATCGCTTTGGCATTCCTTTTTTCCATCAGCATTGTGGCTTTACTGCATGGCAGGAACAGAATATGAATAAATTTTCTCAACATTTTATGATATGGTTATAAGTTCGCAAACCAGTTGACCTCAAGGCATTCCCTCAGCTGCATTCTGCTTCTCTGAAGAATCTTCCATAGATTGGTCGCAGAAATCTGCAATTCCTGACTCACTTCCGGTGCTTTTTTTTCCTGAAGATAATACATTTTCATCGGAATCTTCCATCGGGAGGGTAAATCCTCAATACAATCTTCAAGGGTTTTATTAAAATCTTTATTGTCCAAAAGCTCAGATTCTTTATCCGAAACATTCCAGTCATTCAAAACACCGTCATTCTTCCAGGAACCTGTCTCATCAAAAAAATGATCCAGCCTGATCTCCGGTTCTGATTTGTATTTTTTCCGGTAAAAGTCGGCAGCTTTTCTATTTAAAATAGCTGTCAGCCAGGTCAGCGGCTGGCTTTTCCCTTCAAAAGAGTCATAGGACGAATAGGCCGCTAAAAAGACTTCCTGCACCAGATCTTCTGCTTCCAATTTATCTGAAAGCAGGTAAGCAGCTCTTTTCAGAAGGGGTCCGGAATACTGTTCTACCCAGCTTTTCAGTGCTTCATTTTTCGTCATTTTTCACTCTTTAATATCATAAAAACTCATTTTATTGATTCCTCAGATCATTATATTCAGGCTTCGAAATCATTAAAATTTATCAGGTCTTTATTTAATATTAAAACGAATATAAAAAGTTAAATGATAATATACAAAGTTTTATTACAACCGTCATTGCGAACTGCAGGTAAAGTCATCTCAAAATAATGTCTTAAATGAGATTGCTTCGTCGCTACGCTCGCAATGAAAATATGAAAAGTCTTATTTACAATAAAATTGAATCATGCTAAAATTGACGTATTAATGATTTAAAATTCTGATTTTTTTTGCGCCTTATCCAGAATTGCATACTTCTTAAAATTCTTTGCGTCTTTGCGTTAATCCAGCAATATATAAACATGCCTATCCTATTCAAGAAGATACTCCGCCTTACACCATTCAAAACATAGTATAAAATTATTTACAAATCGCTTAAAAACATTAAATTTGCATCTTATCAAAAATTTGATAGTTTTAAAAGCAAAGCAATACTATGACATCACAAGAGATACGTCAAAAATTTTTAGATTATTTTAAAAGTAAAGACCACCTTATCGTTCCTTCAGCTCCTATTGTTCTGAAAGACGACCCTACCCTTATGTTTTCCAACTCAGGAATGACGCAGTTCAAAGATTTTTTCTTAGGCTACAAAACGCCTACGGCCCCAAGAATTGCCGATACACAGAAATGTCTGAGAGTTTCCGGAAAGCATAATGATCTGGATGATGTGGGAAGAGATACCTACCACCACACCATGTTTGAAATGTTGGGAAACTGGTCTTTTGGTGATTATTTCAAAAAAGATGCTATTGCTTTTGCCTGGGAATTACTGACTGAAGTATTCGGAATTCCAAAAGAAAACTTATATGTAACTATTTTCGAAGGAGATGCTTCTGAAAATCTTGAAAGAGATCAGGATGCCTACGATTTCTGGAGATCACATATTTCTGAAGACAGGATTATCAATGGAAACAAGAAAGATAACTTCTGGGAAATGGGAGAAAGCGGGCCGTGCGGACCATGTTCAGAAATCCACGTTGACCTGAGAACCCCTGAAGAAAAAGCTAAAGTTTCAGGACTTGACCTGGTAAACAATGACCACCCTCAGGTTGTGGAAGTATGGAACCTTGTTTTCATGGAATTCAACAGAAAGGCAGATAAAAGTTTAGAAAAACTTCCTCAGCAGCATGTGGATACAGGAATGGGCTTTGAACGTCTGTGTATGGCACTTCAGGGTAAATCTTCCAATTATGATACGGACGTTTTCACTCCGCTTATTGCTAAAGTGGAAGAACTTTCAGGTAAAAAATATACAGGAATTTTAGAAGACGAAAAAGATATTGCCATCCGTGTTGTGGTAGACCACATCAGAGCAGTTGCTTTTGCGATTGCAGACGGACAGCTTCCTTCAAACGGCGGTGCCGGTTATGTGATCAGAAGAATTTTGAGAAGAGGAATTTCTTATTCTTACAGATTCTTAGGCATGAAAGAGCCTTTCCTTTATAAGCTTGTTGCCGTACTTCAGGAGCAAATGGGTACTTTCTTTCCTGAGATTGAAAAGCAGGGAAAACTGGTTTCTGAGGTTATAAAAAGCGAGGAAGATTCATTCTTAAAAACTATTGAAAACGGGCTGATCAGAGTTGAAAAATTAATTCAGCAGACCATTGCAGACGGTTCGAAAGTATTGCCAAGCGAAGAGGTTTTTGAATTATATGACACCTATGGCTTCCCGGATGATTTAACAAGAATTATCGCGGAGGAAAAAGGCCTTACCATTGACGAAGCTGGATTTAAAGCAGAAATGAAAAAGCAGAAACTTCGTTCTAAAGCTGATTCTGCCCAGAAAGTTTACGATTGGGTCACTTTAGAAGAAAGAGACGAAAACTTTGTAGGGTACGATCAGATTGAAGCTGAAACCTATATTACAAGATACAGAAAAGTAGAAAATAAGGATGGAGAATTTTACCAGGTTGTACTGAGCAGCTCTCCTTTCTATCCGGAAGGCGGTGGCCAGGTAGGCGACAAAGGCGTTCTGGAAAATGCCGTTGAAAGCTTTGAGGTTTTGGAAACTAAAAAAGAAAACGGACTGATCATTTCTCTGATCAACGGTCTTCCAAAAGATGCCGGAGCTGTTTTTTATGCTAAAGTTGATGCAGCCGACAGAAAAAATTCTCAGGCGAATCACTCGGTAACTCACCTTTTACATGAGGCATTAAGAGAGGTTTTAGGAACACATGTAGAGCAGAAAGGTTCTTACGTTGGTCCTGATTATCTCCGTTTTGACTTCTCTCATTTCAATAAAATGACGGAGGAAGAATTGGCCCTGGTGGAAGAAAAAGTAAACCGCAAGATCAAAGAAAGTATTGCTTTGCAGGAGTTCAGAAGCATTCCTATTCAGGAGGCTTTGGATAAAGGAGCTATGGCTTTGTTCGGTGAAAAATATGGTGACAGTGTGAGAATGATCCAGTTCGGAAGTTCTAAGGAACTTTGCGGAGGAACTCACGTAAAAAATACAATCGAAATAGGACATTTCAAAATTACTTCCGAAGGTTCTGCTGCTGCAGGAATCAGAAGAATTGAAGCCATTTCAGGGGATAAATCTGAAGAATATTTCAAGAATCTGGAAAATCAGATTCACGAGCTTTCTCAATTACTAAAGTCTAAAGATGTAGTAAGATCTATTGAAAAACTGATTGAAGAAAATACATCTTTGAAATCTGAAGTGGAGGCTCTTAAAAAGGAAAAAGCAAAAGACGAGATCGGCGAATGGAAAAGTGCTTACGAGCAGAAAGGCAACAAAAAGCTGCTCGTAAAGAAAACTTCCCTGGACGCAGGCTCTGTTAAAGATATTGTTTTCCAGTTGAAAAGAGAAATCCCGGCTTCAGTAACGATCATTCTTTCTGATGCGGATGGAAAACCGATGATCACTGTTGGAGTTTCTGACGATCTGGCAGCAGATTATCAGGCCGGAGCTATCGTAAAAGATCTGGCAAAAGAAATCCAGGGCGGTGGCGGCGGAAATCCGGGCTTTGCAACAGCTGGAGGCAAGAACCTTGACGGTTTGGAAAATGCTTACCAAAAAGCTTTGACTATTTAAGATTAATCCTTTGATCATAAAAACATTAGAACTCCTGAGATTTTCAGGAGTTTTTTTTATTTATTTTTCCCGGATGGCTTAGATGAAATCAATATATTAACAAATCATAAAAACTTTCTCAACACAAGAAATATTACTACTTTTACTTAGTTTTTACATGAAAAGGGTTTTAGCTTTATTATTTTTAATGATCTCTTTCTTTGGTTTTACCCAATCAAGGATTAAGATCATTGACGAAACCGACCAGAAGCCGATATCCAACGCCAAAATTTCCTGTGAGGGAAAGGTTTTAGGCTTTACGGATACGCAGGGCACCCTGGAATTTAAATCCTCATGCAGTACTCTGGAGATCCAGGCGGAAAAATACCAGAAAGAAGTAGTATCTGTTGAAGCAGATATGGAAGTTTCTTTGCTGAAAAAAACCTCAAAAACAACTGATATTGAAGAGGTGGTCATCGAAGACCGAAGTGATCCCCGGGCTATTGAGATCTTAAAGAAAGTAAACAGGCTCTTCAAAGACAATTCACCTAAAAGTTTAGATTCCTATACTTTTAAATCCTACGAAAAAATATCCCTGGACATTGATCAGGACAGTATTAATCAGTTTAATCAGTTCTTTAATGATACTCAGTTTTTCAAGAAAAAGAGGGAAAAAGATTCATTAAATAACATCTCCGCCAAACAGATTTTTTCAAAAAGCAAACTCTTTCTGTGGGAAAGGGCCCAGGAGTTTTTATATTCCAAACAATATGGCGAAAAGATCAATATTCTGGACAACAGAATTTCCGGCCTTAAGCAGCCTATCTACGAAATGATCGCTATCCAGCAGAGCAACCGGGATAAAATTCCCAACCAGATCAAGCAGGAAAACAGAGGGCTTTACCGTTTTTTTCTTTCGGATACCATTGAAGTGAACGGAAGAAAAACTTTCGTGATCCGTTTCCGTGAGGTAAATTATAAAAAACCTGATAAAAGGAGAAAATACAATGGCGCGATCTATATAGACACCGAGACCTACGGTATCCAGAAGATCGAGAATTTCAGCAAGAATAAGAATGACGGTATCATTACGAGTACCTGGATTTTCTACAATAACAAATGGTTTCTGGCACAGGAAAAGGTAAAACTCAGAATGAGCAGGGTGGCCATGGAAGAGGAAAATAAAGAAAAAACAGAAGAACATCCTGAAAAGAAAGACAGGACCAGCTTCGGAACGTACGCTTTTCTCACTTCCACTTATTTTGACTTCAGATCGCCTATTGAAGAAAACCGGAATGATTTTAAAGGGTATACATTTTCGGTGAAAAATGCAGACGGACACCTTCTGGATCAGTACAGAACTGATCCTCTCACAGAAAGGGAAAGCAATACGTATACTACTATAGACAGCCTGGGCAAAAAGTATAATATCGACAGCAAAGCAAAAATCCTGACGGGACTTATCAATGGGCAGATCCGGATGGGAATTGTAGATTTTGCAGTAGATGAAATTGTGAATTATAACTTATATGAAGGTTTCAGATTAGGCTTAAAAGCAAAGCTTAACGAAACTTTTAATCCTTATTTTTCACCGGACTATTATTTCGCCTATGGTTTTAAAGATGATAAATGGAAATATGGGATTGGTCTTGATATTAAGACCTCTCTGGATAAAAATTCATTTTTCAGAGCTGAATATTATAATGATGTAACGGCATCGGGAGAATTCTACAGACGACTGTGGAATTTCAAGATGAGAACAATGAATTACGGAAATAACATCAACAATGATAAATACTATCATTACAGAGGTGCTTCCCTATCCTATCTGAACGATGTTACAAACGGACTGACTTTGGTCTTTGCAGCCAAAAGAAATATTGAAGAAGCTAAATTTGATTATGAGTTTAGGGGAAAAGGCGGCGAATTTGATAATTTCAATACGCTATTTACCTTAAAATATTCCCCAAATTCTACGAATATCATGACCCCCCAGGGAAAATCCATCATCGATCAGAAATATCCCGAGCTGTATTTCAACTATGAGCAGAGTTACAAAGTGTTGGGCGGGGATTTCAATTATACCCGTTTTGATGCCCTTTTTGTACACAATTTCAAGACGATGCTCGGAACCACCGGATTCAGGCTGTATGGAGGAATTGTACTGGGAGAAGCACCTATCTGGAAGCATTTTACCATGAACGGACTGGCTTCACCGAGAAAAGATTTTAATTTTAACTTTACATCTTACCTTGGTTTTGCAACGCTGGAGGGCGGAAAGTATTACAATGATAAATTCGTTGCCTATTATTTCACCCACAAGCTTCCTTTGTATTTCAAAAGTTTCGGACAGAATATTTCGAGCTTTGATTTTGTATTAAGAGGAACAATCGGAGATATGAAGCATCCGGAATATCATGAGTTTAAATTCAGGAAACTGGATCACCTTTACCAGGAAGTGGGCCTTGAATGGAATAATTTCCTGTCAAGTTATTTTAATTTAGGACTGTTCTACAGAGTTGGCTACTACACCACTCCCAATTTCAAACAGAATTTTGCCATTCAGTTCAAGCTGAAACTATTAGAATTTTAAACCATATTTATAAATACATAAAAACGAAACATGCAGCGAATAGAAATAAAAGCGGAACAGTTTTTTGAATTATTAAAAATAAAAGGTACTTCAATGTGGGAGATTTTCTCACAGATGATCGATGGCAATGAAAAGGAAATTATATTTCTTGACCATGAAGATAAAGTCCTTTTTAATTATATCCTTCCTGCTGAACAGGAAAAACTGGAGGAAGACAGAAAAGAATTTTCAAAACAATTCTCAGATAAATTGGCTAACTTCAATTAAAAATTTTAGATGAATAAAAACTACGTATTCTCTATATTGAGTATGCTCCTGTTCAGTTTTGCGGATGCTCAGAATTATAAGAAACCATTGGTCTCTGCCCTCAAAGAAACCGATTTAAGGAAAGATATGTATGAACTGGCTGCAGATCAGTTCTGGGGACGTGAAGCTGGAACTTTAGATGAATTAAAAGTTTCGATGTGGCTTGCCGACAAAGCAAAAGAAGCGGGAATGAAACCCGCCGGTGACAATGGTACATTCTTCCAGTTTTTTGACATGTACAGACATCAGGTGACCCCTCAAAGCAGTTTAAAAATCGGAGAAAACAACCTTCAACTGTGGAAAGATTTCCTTGTTGCAGAACCTGTAAATACAGTGATTGATACTGATATCGTGTATGCCGGAAGTGCAGAACCTGAGGAGCTTTCCAAACTGAATATCAAAGGAAAGGTTCTTGCCGTTAATGCTTCCGACAAAAACATCGACAAGGAAATGACTCTTTTCGTAAGAAGATATCCAGGATTTGTAAGGGCTAAATATTATAAGAAAGCCTATGAACTGGGAGCAAAAGCAGTTATCTTCATTACCGATGATATTTCTGAAAAAAGCTGGGTGGAAGTTCTTCCTCAAATGACAAGAGGAACCTATGGTGTAGAAGGCCTGAGAGAGAAAATAACAGATAATATTCCTGTTTTATGGCTCAAAAGAGAAAATGCAGGCTGGGTAAAAAACAATCCTAAAGTAGCTCTGAACCTCATCACAGAAACCTACAAATATCCATCAGTAAATATCATCGGAAAAATTGAAGGAACAGATCCTAAGCTTAAGGAAGAATACGTTTTGCTGAGTGGCCATCAGGATCATGACGGAATCAGACATCCTGTAAAAAATGACACGATCTATAATGGTGCCGACGATAATGCCAGTACTTGCGTGGCAATGCTTGCCATGGCCAGAGCTTATAAGAAACAACCCGCGAAAAGAAGTATACTCTTTGTTTTTCATGGAGCTGAAGAAAGAGGATTATTAGGTTCAAGATGGCACGCCGCCCATCCAGTCGTTCCAAAAGAAAAGATCGCAGCTGTTCTGAACGGCGATATGATCGGCAGAAATGACAATAACGAAGCCGCTCTTCTGGGTGGAAATGCCCCGCATAAAAATTCTGAAGAACTGGTGAAAATGGCTGAGGATGCCAATAATGAAAGTACAAAATTCAAATACCTGAAAGACTGGGATTCTCCGAATCACGCAGAGTATTTTTACTTCAGAAGTGATCATTTACCGTATGCAAAAATCGGGATTCCGGCGATATTTTTCACCAGTGTACTGCATGATCAGTACCACACCCCTCAGGATGAATCTGAAAATATCAATTACAAAAAGCTTTATAAAATGACGGAATGGATGTACAGAACATCCTGGAAAGTAGCCAATGAGGTTGAACGCCCGAAAGTTATTTCTAATTTTACGCTTGAGAGATAATAAAAGTATCGGCAGCCCATTCGGGCCGCCGATACTTTTATTGCTGTCATTGCGAGGAGCGCAGCGACGAAGCAATCTCTTTACTCTTTATTTTATCTATCAATTAGATTGCTTCACCTACGGTTCGCAATGACAGACATTATTTTAAATAACCTGAGTTCGGGATAAGAAATACCTGAAAACAATTGTATTTTTATCGCAAAGGCAAACAAAGTAGATTTTTTGACATGTTAATAAGAAAAACAAGGGCGTTTCATTTAGCAAAGTAAGACCAATATATTTTCCTGTATTGCTTACCAATAAGTGAAACGGCTCTGTCTATCTTAAAAAATCAAATGAATGCTTTTTAAAGCTTTGTTTATCCTTGCGTTTAATTTTATCCTTATCCCGAATTCAGGTTAAATAAGCAAATTCATCAAAGACGGATCATTATTCAGATAATTGACAAAAAAGTCATACTTCTTCATGTTATTGAGCAGCGGAGTAAAGTCTTCACTATTCTTCAATCCAATTCCTAAAACAGCAATGCCTTTCTCCTTTGAATTTTTTTGTGTGTATTCAAAAAATGTGATATCATCATTCGGTCCTAAAACATTCATCACAAAAGTTTTCAGGGCTCCCGGACGCTGTGCAAATCTTACCAGAAAATAATGCTTTAATCCTGCATGAAGAAGAGCTTTTTCTTTAATCTCTTCCATGCGGGTAATATCATTATTGCTTCCACTGATGATACAGACTACATTCTTTCCTCTGATCTGATCTTTATATTTTTCGAGTGCCGCCACGGAAAGAGCCCCGGCAGGTTCCACTACTACAGCATCTTTATTGTAGAGGGAAAGAATGGTTTCACAAACCACTCCTTCATCCACTAAAGCCATATCGTGCAGCACATCTTTACAAAGTTCGAAATTAAGATCACCCACTCTCTGTACGGCAGCTCCATCCACAAAACGGCTGATCTTTTCAAGAAGTACAGGTTCTCCTTTTTCCAGTGCTTTTTTCATACTGGCCGCTGCAGAAGGTTCTACCCCAATAATTTTCGTATGTGGTGACAGTTCCCTGAATACAGAACACACACCTGCAGCCAGGCCACCGCCTCCAACCGGAAGAAAAAGATAATCAACAGGATCATCTGACTGCTCAAGAATCTCCAGCGCTGCCGTAGCCTGGCCATCAATAATATCCTGATCATCAAAAGGATGAATAAATATTCCCTGATTCTCTTTACAGAACTTCACTGCGGCATCTTTAGCTTCATCGAAAGTATCCCCGTAAAGCACAATATCTATATCATTCCCTCCAAACATCCTCACCTGTTCCAGCTTCTGTCCCGGTGTGGGCAAAGGCATGAAAATAGTTCCTTTCACCTTCATCGTACTGCACGCAAAAGCGACTCCCTGAGCATGGTTTCCGGCACTTGCACAAACCACACCTCGGGCAAGATTTTCAGCAGACATCACGGCCATTTTATTGTAAGCTCCCCTGATTTTATAAGATCTCACACGCTGCAGATCTTCTCTTTTAAAGCTTATCTTCGCCTCATAAATGTTAGAGAGGTTATTATTAATCGCCAAAGGTGTTCTTACCACTACATTTCTGAGTCTTTTTGCTGCTTTATAGACATTGTCCAAAACAGAAGGATAGGTTTCTTCCATTGTTTTTTATGATTAATTGTTCTCTGGTCTGAGACTTCGGACGGTTTTGCCTGCTCTCCACATTTCGCTTTCTCTAAGCTCAGTCAGTTCTACTTCCAGTTTTTCCCTGTAATCGTGTTTGCTGTTGCTGTCGATGGAACGCTGGGCTTCATCTCCTTTGGCAACACTTTCATACAATTCTTCAAATAAAGGAGAAGTGGCATCTCTGAAACGTTTCCACCAGTCCAGTGCTCCTCTTTGTGCTGTGGTACTGCAGTTCGCATACATCCAGTCCATACCGTTTTCTGCAACCAACGGCATTAATGACTGAGTCAGTTCTTCCACTGTTTCATTAAATGCTTCGGAAGGGCTGTGTCCGTTTTTCCTCAATACATCATATTGTGCAGCAAATATTCCCTGTACGGCACCCATCAATGTTCCCCTTTCTCCTGCAAGGTCACTGAATACTTCTTTTTTAAAGTCTGTTTCAAATAAATAACCGCTTCCGATGGCTATTCCCAACGCGGTCACTCTTTCTCTTGCTTTTCCGGTGGCATCCTGATATACGGCAAAACTGCTGTTCAATCCGCGATCCTGGAGGAACATTCTCCTCAATGATGTTCCGGATCCTTTGGGTGCAACAAGAAATACATCAACCTCAGCAGGCGGAATAATTCCTGTTCTTTCATTAAAAGTGATTCCGAAACCATGTGAAAAGTACAGTGCTTTTCCGGGGGTAAGATGTTGTTTAACTTTCGGCCAGTATTCGATCTGGGCTGCATCACTTAAGAGATAGCAAATAATCGTTCCTTTCTGCAGAGCTTCTTCTATTTCAAATAATGTTTCCCCGGGTACAAAACCGTCTGCCACTGCCTTATCCCAGGATTTTGAGTTTTTCCTCTGACCGACAATCACATTGATTCCGTTGTCTTTCTGGTTAAGTGCCTGTCCGGGTCCCTGTACGCCATAGCCAATTACAGCTACAATTTCATCTTTCAATACTTCCTGGGCTTTCTGTAATGGGAACTCTTCTCTTGTTACTACATTTTCTTCTACTCCGCCAAAATTCAATTTTGCCATTTTTAAAATTTTTATTTATTATTTTATTAATTATAATTTTTGATTGTATTAATCTTCAGCTCGCATGTAATACCGCTGTCAGATATGGGTTTTTGTGATAATGCACTTCCAGCACATCTACCTGTTTTTCCATTTGTTGGGTAATCTTCTGTACCGATTCTTCCGTTTCTCTAATAACGATCACAAATTTTTTCACTTTTTTGATTTCACAAGGTCCTGCATTAAAATTCACAATAGAAATTCTTCTCCTTGAAAAAATAGCATTGATCCTGCCTATCAGCCCCAGATAATCTTCCGTATAGGCTGTTATGGTATATTCTCTGTTTTCTGATTTCATCTTTTTCTATTTTATATTGTTATGTCTTATTGTTGGTCAGTACAATCTCTGAAACGCTTTTCCCCTGAGGGATCATCGGGAAAACATTGTGCTCTTTCCCCGTCATTACTTCCAACAGGAAAGCTCCTTTATGATGAAGCATTTCACTTAACCCCGATTCCAGTTCTTCCCTCTGAGTTACTTTTCTTCCCGAGATATGATATCCTTTAGCCACCTGCACAAAATCCGGGCTCTGAATATCTACCGAGGAATATCTTTCTTCGTGGAACAGTTCCTGCCACTGCCTTACCATTCCGAGATAGCAGTTATTAAGAATCAGAATCTTGATGTCGGGCTGATACTGCATCAGTGTTCCCAATTCCTGAATATTCATTTGCGCGCCTCCATCACCCATCACCGCAATAACGGGACGGTTCGTTCCTCCATAAGCCGCACCAATTGCAGCAGGAAGGCAGAATCCCATGGTTCCTAATCCTCCGCTGGTAATATTACTTCTGGAATGCTTAAAAGCTGAATATCTGCAGGTAGCCATCTGGTGCTGTCCTACATCGGTTACAATTACAGCTCCACCCTGAGTCATTTCGTTCAGTTGACGGATCACTTCTCCCATCGTAATTTCTCCTTCTGAAGGATAAAGTTCATGGCTTATCAGCTTACGATGTTCAATTTCATAGCAATCTTTAAATTTTTGGTGCCATTCTGTATGCTCCCCTGATTCTATCAACTGTGTGAGAAACGGTAGGGTTTCTTTGCAGTTTCCAAGAACAGGAATCTCAACTTTTACATTTTTATTGATCTCTGCTTTGTCAATATCCAGATGGATGATTTTCGCCTGTCTGGCATATTGGTCCAGTCTTCCGGTCACCCGGTCATCAAAGCGCATTCCCACGGCAATCAGGACATCACATTCGTTGGTAAGGATATTGGGACCGTAGTTTCCATGCATTCCTACCATTCCTACCGCCTGTGGATGATCCGTTGGAATTGCACTCATTCCTAAAACTGTCCATGCCACCGGAATCCCTGATCTCTCAGCAAACTGTAAAAACTCTTCCTCTGCTTTTCCCAGCATAATTCCCTGTCCGGCAATAATGAATGGTTTTTCTGCATGATTAATCAGAAAAGCAGCTTTTTCAATATTATCCCTATTGGGAACAGGGTTCGGTCTGTAGCTTCTCAAAGAATCACAAGGTGTATAGCCCCTATTAAAAACCTTTTGCAGCTGGGCATTTTTCGTGACATCAATTAATACCGGACCTGGCCTTCCCGATCTTGCGATGTAGAATGCTTTGGCCAATACTTCAGAAAGCTCATCGGCATCAGTTACCTGGTAATTCCACTTGGTAACGGGGCTGGTGACGTTCATGACATCGATTTCCTGAAAAGCATCGGTTCCCAAAAGGTGTTCAAAAACCTGCCCCGTGATGCATACAATAGGTGTATTATCCAGGAGTGCATCGGCTAATCCTGTTACAAGATTGGTTGCTCCCGGGCCACTTGTTGCTAATACCACTCCCACTTCTCCTGATACTCTGGCAAGACCCTGCGCTGCATGAACTGCTCCCTGTTCGTGACGGACCAGAATATGTTCCAGCTGATCTTTATAGTCGTAAAGGGCATCATAGATAGGAATAATGGCACCACCCGGATATCCGAATATGGTTTTTACCCCTTCCTGAAGAAATGCTTCAAGGATGATCCTGCTGCCGCTGATTTCTGTTTCTGTGGATACATTTAGGTTCTTCATTGTATTTTTATTGAGTGATTTCATCTGTTACACAGCCTTCTGCGGCTGATGACACGGTGAGTGCATATTTGTACAGCAATCCTTTTTTTACTTTAAGTTCAGGTTTTTGCCATCCTTTCTTTCGCTGCTCGATTTCCTGTTCGGAAACTTTGAGCTGTATGGTATTGTTGACTGCGTCAATTTCAATAAGGTCATTGTCCTCTACAAAAGCAATGAGACCGCCTTCATAGGCTTCTGGTGTGATGTGCCCTACTACAAAGCCATGGGTTCCGCCACTGAATCTTCCATCAGTAATTAAAGCTACACTTCCCCCAAGACCTGCACCGATCAAAGCGCTGGTAGGTTTCAGCATTTCCGGCATTCCCGGTGCTCCTTTGGGCCCTTCATGGCGGATTACAATGACGTCTCCGTGCTGAACTCTTCCGTTTTCAATTCCTTTAATCAGATCTTTTTCGCCATCAAATACTCTTGCTTTTCCTGAAAATTTTTCACCTTCTTTTCCGGTGATCTTGGCCACACTCCCTTTTTCAGCGAGATTTCCATACAGTATTCTCAGATGTCCTGTTTCTTTGATCGGGTTTGATAAGGGTCTGATGATCTTCTGCTTTGAAAAATCAAGGCTCGGGACATTCTCAAGATTTTCAGCAATGGTTTTTCCGGTAACCGTTAAACAGTCACCATGCAGTAAACCTTCTTCCAGTAAATATTTCATGACGGCAGGTGTTCCGCCATGGTTATGAAGATCCTGCATCAGGTATTTTCCGCTGGGCTTAAGATCTGCCAATACCGGTGTGATGTCACTCATTTTCTGGAAATCATCCTGAGTTACGGAAACACCAACACTTTTTGCCATTGCTATAAAATGCAGAACGGCATTGGTACTGCCTCCAAGAATGATGATCAGACGAAGTGCATTTTCAAAAGCCTTACGGGTCATAATATCTGAAGGTTTGATATCTTTCTCCAGTAATATTTTAATATATTTTCCTGCTTCAAGGCATTCCTTCTGTTTTTCGGGGCTCAGTGCAGGATTGGAAGATGAGTACGGAAGACTCATCCCTAACGCTTCTATGGCTGAAGACATGGTATTGGCTGTATACATTCCCCCACAAGCTCCTGCTCCGGGGCAGGAATTTTTAATCACTCCGTTGAAATCTTCTTCTGAAATTTCCCCGGCAATTTTTTTCCCCAAAGCTTCAAAGGCCGAAACGATATTAAGCGGTTCCTCCTTATAGCACCCCGGAGCTATTGTTCCTCCGTACACCATGATGGAGGGTCTGTCCAGCCTTCCCATGGCGATAATAGTTCCCGGCATATTCTTGTCACATCCCGGTAATGCAATGATTCCGTCATAATACTGTGCCCCGCAGATGGCTTCGATACTGTCTGCTATCACGTCACGGCTTACCAGTGAATACCGCATCCCGTCTGTGCCGTTACTCATCCCGTCGCTTACTCCTATGGTATTGAATATCAATCCTGCAAGACCATGATTCCAGGTTCCATTTTTTACTACTTTCGCAAGATCATTGAGATGCATATTGCAGGTATTTCCGTCATATCCCATACTGGCAATACCAATCTGAGCCTTGTGCATATCTTCTTCTGTAAAGCCTATTCCATAAAGCATTGCTTTTGCGGCGGGCTGTTCGCTGTTTTGTGTGAATGTTTTTGAATATTTATTTAACATATTTTTCTGCATTTGCTGTTTTTATCATTTCTCAGCGTGATATCAAAAATTTTGATTTTTCGGAATTTAAATGGAGCTTTAACTTAATTTTGACCCAAAACTACAGCTTGTAATATCTTTTTCATTTTCACTTTTATAAAAATTACAATATTCAACTGTTTAAAAAACAGAAATAAGTAACTGGTTATCAAATATTTAAATTCTTAAAATTTACAATGACAGAAGTCTTACCAGTTTCAGATAGGCCTGCTGTATCTTCGCACTTGCTGTATCTCCCCAATTTTTGGTGAAGGGAACGTCATCCAAAGAATCCAACGCTACAATTTCAGCTGCCGTACCACAAAAGAAAGCGGCATCCGCACCTTTCATATCTTCAGGTTTGAAGAAAGTTTCTTTAACAGGGATATTCAATTCACTGCATATTTCAAACACCGTCTGTCTTGTGATACCCGGCAAGATGCTTCCTTTTGCGGGTGTAAATAATGTTCCATCTTTTTCATAGAATATATTAGCGCCTGAACTTTCAGCGACATTTCCGTATTCATCGAGTAACAAGGCTTCGTCATAACCTTTGTCTTTGGCGTCCTGGCAGGCAAGAATAGAATTGACATAATGCCCTCCCACTTTGGCTTCCACTTTAAAAGCATTAGGATTCGGGCGTTGAAATCCTGAGGTCATGATTTTCATTTTGTCTGCGAGATAGCCGTTGCTCCATTCCCAGGCAAGCAGAGAGAGGTAGGATTTTTTACCTTTTGAAAGAGACATATTGGGCGAACAGGTTACCAATGGACGGATATAAGCATCTTTAAATCCGTTGCGTTCTAAAAGCTCATAGGTGAGATCTGTCAACTGACTGACTGAATAGTTAAACGGGATATACATCAGCTCTGCTGATCTTTTCAATCTTTCGTAATGTTCTTCTGCTTTAAAGATTCTGGTTCCGTGATCGGTATTGTAAGATTTTATCCCTTCAAAAACGGAGTAACCATAATGAAGTGACTGTCCGTAGAGATCCATTCCAGCCTCTCCGGCCTTAAGGAAGTTTCCATCAAAATACACGATCGTTTTGTCGTTGTAATACATTGTATAAGGTTTAAAAATTAACAAAATGGGTATAAAAAAAGCCCTCTCACAATGTGAGAGGGCTTAAATATGTACGGTCATACTCTATCCTTCTCACCAACGCAAGGGAATAATAATGACGATAATAATTACTGCTAATAACTGATACATAATTCGTGAAATAAAAAAAGCCGCTTCAATATGAAACGGCTTATATATAATTTAAATTAAAATATTTTTACAATGCCGCTTCTTTACTGTTGTTAATGACAACAATAATGTTAGAAATGACAATAATATTTTTCTGATTCGTAAAATTCATACTGCAAATGTATTAATTTTTAAATACTGAGCAAGCTTTTTTAACATTTTTTATTTTTTTTACAAAATTGTCTGATCGTTATTGCGGTTTCCGCTACATCATGTACTCTGAGAATTTTAGCTCCATGCTCCAACACCTTCATATGAAGTTTCTGTGTTTCTTCATTGATATCCAAGGGAGATTTCCCAAGTGGTTTATAGATAAAAGATTTTCTGGAAATACCTATCAGTAAAGGGAATCTTCCGAAACCTAAATACTCCGTTTCGCTGATCATTTTCATCTGATCCTCTACTGTTTTTCCAAAACCAAAACCGGGGTCGAGGATGATATCTTTTACTCCTTTTTCAAGAAGCTCATTGATCTTTTTAGCAAAATAACGGTTGACTTCCAGTGTAATATCTTCAAATTTCACTTTATCATGCATCGTCTCATAAGATGGATTCACATGCATCAGAATGTAAGGAAGCTTCGTTTCACCGGCAATATCAAACATTTTATCATCATATTGTCCGCCGGAAATATCGTTGATCATGTCAATTCCTTCATTAAATCCGAATTTTACGGTTTCTGCATAGAACGTATCCAGTGATATCAGTGCTTCAGGAAATTCTTTTTTAATCATGGAAATCATACTTCCAATTCTGGTTATTTCCTCTTTACTGCTCAAAAATTCAGCATTCGGGCGTGTGGACTGCGGCCCGATGTCAATGATCTCCGCTCCGTCTTTCAATAGGTTTTCTGCATGCTCCAGCGCTGATTTCTCAGTGTTAAATTTCCCGCCGTCTGAAAATGAATCCGGAGTAAGGTTGAGGATACCCATTATTTTTGGGACACTCAGCTCTACCAATCTTCCATTGCAATTGATGAAGTGAAAAGGTTTGAGGGTCGGAGGGTTGGAGAGTTTGGGAGTTTGGGAGAACATGCTTTTGTTTATGATTGATAAATGATGATTGATAGATAATGATATTCTGCAAAATTAAGACTTATTGTGGAATGTTGCTAGTTATCGGTTGCCAGTTGTTGGTTTGGTATTTGTTAATAAAGCTTGGTAGAAACAGGTATTTTTCAGACAGATATTAAACTTAGAATCTCTTACTTTTAAAATTTTCAAACAAAAACCAGAAACGAACAACCAACTATCCTACTCTCAAACGCTCAAACATTTTCACTTCGAAACCTGCATCCCGCAACTCTAAAAACCCTCCCACCCTCAAACTCTCCCACTCAGAATGCCAAACTCTGACAAAAATCAATTCCCGATTCCCGCTACCTAAAACCGAATTCGTATATTTGGGAGATTAAGAGAATTTATGTCAAAAACATCAGTACAGTTCGGGAAAGTTATCAGTCAGTGCCGTGACCTTTTCAGTAAAAAATTACAGGATTACGGAGCCGCGTGGAGGGTTTTGAGACCCAGCTCCATTACGGATCAGATTTACATCAAGGTGAACAGGATCCGTACGCTTCAGATGACGGATAAAAAAATGGTGGATGAAAGCGAGGAAGATGAATTCGTTGCGATCGTCAACTACTCTATTATCGGACTTATTCAGCTTGAAAAAGGGTTTTCGAATGATTTTAATGAAAATAAGGAGGAAATCTTGAATCTTTACGACAAATATGCGAATGATGCCCAGGCTTTAATGGAAAAAAAGAACCATGACTACGGTGAAGCATGGAGAGATATGAGAATTTCTTCTATCACTGACCTTATTTATCAGAAAGTACTGAGAACGAAACAGATTGAGGATAACCAGGGGAAAACCATTGTTTCTGAAGGGCTGGATGCGAACTATTTCGATATGCTCAATTATGCTGTTTTCTGCCTGATCAAGTTCTCTGAAAAAGAAAATATTTCCGAAACCCCAAAATAAAATACTATGATCAAAGGTTTATTACGCTTTATTATTGCTGTTATCTTCATTCTTTCAGGCTTTGTAAAGGCTGTGGATCTGGTGGGATTTTCTTTCAAAATGGAAGAATATTTTGCACCACCGGTTTTCAATATGCCGTTTCTGGAAAAATTTGCGCTTCTGTTCTCTATTATTGTGGTTGTCCTGGAGCTTTTCTTAGGATTTATGCTGCTGCTGAAACTGAAGCTTAAATTTACTCTTTCAGCGTTAATTGCCCTTTGTATCTTTTTTGGGTTCCTTACTTTTTATTCTGCCTATTTCAATGTGGTGACAGACTGCGGATGTTTTGGAGATGCAATAAAGTTTACCCCTTGGCAGAGCTTTATTAAGGATATTGTGCTTCTTGCCGGCCTTATTATCCTATTCATACTTTACAGAAAGGAAATCAGTAAAAAAGATCCTTACGACAACAGTACGAAAGAATCTTCAGGTAAGTTTAAATATGTTCTTTTAGGCCTTTTTTCTGTGATTATGATGTACATTATGGCTCAGGGAATCATGCATGAGCCGCTGATCGATTTCCGGGATTATAAAACCGGAACCGACATGAAGGCCGAAAAGGAAAAAATCAATAAAAACCCTTCTGAATATAAGACTTTTTACTCTCTTAAAAACCAGAAGACAGGAGAAGTTTTAAAGGTTAATCAGGATGATTATATTAAAGAAACAAAATACTGGGCAGAAGGTTCTCCATGGAAAATTGAGGAAGGAAAAAATGAATCTGTTCTGACCAAAGAGGGTTATAAATCAGAGATCGTAAAATTCAAAATTGAAGATCCTACAGGAGTAGACCTGACGAATGAGATCATCAATGCACCAAAAGCCGTGCTTGTTTTTTCTTATCACCCAAAAGAGGTTTCCGCTGAACTTATCCAGAAAGTTGAAGCCAAAGTAAATGCCCAAAAAGGAGCTGTAATCTACGGTATTTCTACAGAACCCAATACTTTCAAAACCATTAAAAATGCCATGATGGACGGAACTGCCATCAAAACTATTGCCAGAAGCAATCCGTTTGTATTGATACTTGAGAAAGGAAAAATTGTGGATAAGCAACCCGCAAAAGACTATACAAAATAAGTGATGGAAAAGAATTTCAGATATATTAATGAAAATTACATTACTGAAAATAATGTATGCGCTATAACCGGCATCACCAAAGATGAGCTTAATATACTTATTCAAAAACATTTAGTCCCGGACGCTTCTTATGTTATTACTCACAATATAAAAATTACTTCATCTTTGAATGATGAATTCCAAAGTGAGATCACCGAAAAATATTTCAGTAAAAATTGTATTCAACTGATTCAGGAACATCAAAATCTGGAGAATTCTCTACAATATAAAGCTGAATTTAAAGAGAAATTCATTCGTGACTTAATGGAACATCCCGATAGAAATTTTGCTTATCATCATGTTTCGGAAAATGATATTGAAGATCAGCAAAAGATAAATGAAATTTTTGAGGAGGAATGGGATGCTTACTGTAAAGGTATTTATGGAATCTGTACCCATCATTCAACTGAAGAAGAAATTGTAAAAAAGGAAATTATTGTAAAGAAATTAATACAATTCAATTCCCTATTTTCTCAAAAGACACTTAGTAATAATGAAAAAGAGGAGCTCATGAAATTAAATGAAGAATTTAATGAAGTAGCTTCAAAATTTGCGCCCTATCAAAGGGAAACAAGCAGCAGAGGAAAATATCTCGATAAAATTTTAGAAAAAAATAATTTAAATCATTTAATAAAGAATTACTAAATATGCAAAAATCAAATAAATCCATCGCCGGTTATCATCTTTTAATGATTCTTTCTTCTGTGGACGGAGAATTTGCTCCTGAAGAAGGAATGCTTGTACAGCAGTATATGGCAGACGAATTTCCGTTCAGAATGAATCTTGACAATGAACTGGAAACCCTGGCTCTTCTAAAACCTGAAGAATGGAAAGATCATTTTGAATTTCATGCAAGATGCTTCCATGATGATTCTACAGAGGAAGAGCGTGTAAAATTTGCTAAATTTGCTAAAACACTGATCAAAGCAGACAATAAAGTAACAGACGAAGAACATACTTTCTATAAGCTTTTGAAAAACCTCTGGAATTTAGCATAGAAATACACCAATAAGCAAAATATACTATGAAAAAATTCTATCTGGGAATATTAATTATGAGCGCATCTACGATACAATCTCAAAAGTTTCCTGCCCTTAAAGCTCCTATGGCAGAAAAGCAGGAACATATCCGGGAAATCCACGGTGATAAAGTGAATGATCCTTATTACTGGATGATCGACTATTTCAAAAAAGGAAAAGATTCTACAAAAGTTGTTGATTATCTGAAGGCCGAAAACACCTATTGGGAAGGCATGATGAAAGATACGGAACCTTTCAGGGAAAATCTGTTCCAGGAGATGAAGGCCCGTATTAAGGAGAAAGATGAATCTGTTCCTGTTTTTGAAAACGGATATTATTACTATACCCGTACGGAAGCCGGAAAACAATATTTCAAATACTGCAGGAAAAAAGGCAGCCTTACTGCTCCGGAAGAGGTTCTTCTGGATGTAGATAAACTGGCCGAAGGTCATGCTTATTATGCTGCATCAGGCTTCAACATAAGCCCGGATAATACAAAGCTGGTTTATGGTGTGGATGATGTTTCCAGAAGACAGTACACTTTATTTTTAAAAGATCTGAAGACCGGTAAAACAACTGATCTTGGCATTAAGAATACAGAAGGCTCCGCAGAATGGGGCAATGACAATAAAACCATTTTCTATACAGAGAAAAACCCGGTTACTCTTTTATCTGAAAAAATCAAGAGACATACGCTGGGAACAGATCCGGCTAAAGATGTAACGGTTTATGAGGAAAAAGACCACTCCAATTATATCTCGGTATACAAGTCTAAAAACCATAAATTTCTTCTGATTTATTCGGGTGCTACCACTTCTTCTGAAACAAGATATCTGGATGCTGACCAACCGAACGGAACATTCCAGGTATTCCAGCCAAGAATGAAGAACGTTTTGTATACGATCACCCCTCTGGAAGACAAATTCCTGATCAGAACGAATAAGGATGCCCTTAATTTTAAAATAGCGGAAACTCCTTTGGATAAAACGGGTGTTGAGAACTGGAAAGATTTTATTCCGCACAGAAACGATGTTCTCATGCAGTCTGTGAGTGCATTTAAAAATTATCTGATTTTCAGTGAAAGACAGAACGGACTTACGCAGCTTGTAATTTACGACAGAAAGACCGCTAAAAAGGAGGCTCTGACATTTGATGAGCCTGCTTACACCATTTCTTCACTGGAAAACCCTGAATACAATACGGACCAATTCCGTTTCGGATATACTTCCATGATAACGCCTGTTTCACAATTTGAGCAGGATTTGAAGACAGGGAAAAGAATACTGTTGAAACAGCAGGAAGTTCTTGGCGGTTATGCTAAAGATGAATATACCACTGAAAGGCTTTTCGCAACGGCAAAAGACGGGACAAAGATCCCAATTTCTATTGTTTATAAAAAAGGATTCAAAAAGGATGGAAACAGTCCGTTACTTCTTTATGCATATGGGTCTTACGGAAGCTCTATGGATGCAGCTTTCAGCAGTACGAGGCTGAGTCTTCTGAACAGAGGTTTTGCTTTCGCGATTGCACACATCCGCGGCGGCCAGGAAATGGGAAGACAATGGTATGAAGACGGAAAAATGATGAAAAAGAAAAATACTTTCACCGATTTCATTGATGCGGGAGAATATCTTGTTAAAGAAAAATACACTTCACCAAAACATCTTTATGCTCAGGGTGGCAGTGCCGGAGGCCTTTTGATGGGTGCCGTAGTGAATATGAGCCCCAATTTATGGAATGGCGTAATTTCACAGGTTCCGTTCGTAGATGTTGTCAATACCATGCTTGATGAAAGTATTCCATTGACCACCAACGAATATGACGAATGGGGAAATCCGAACAATAAGGAGGCTTATTTCTATATGAAATCTTATTCTCCTTATGAAAATATTGAAAAGAAAAATTATCCCAACATTTTAGTAACCACAGGACTTCATGATTCCCAGGTACAGTATTTTGAGCCTGCAAAATGGGTGTCCAAGCTTAGAGATATGAAAACTGACAAAAACGTATTATTATTAAAAACTGACATGGATTATGGCCATGGCGGTGCTTCTGGAAGATTTGACTACCTGAAGGATATCTCGCTGGTGTATGCTTTTATGTTTAAATTAGAGGGAATTACTAAATAATTAAGTATCATGCAGGTTTCTGAATTCTGTTTTGTGAATTCACAGGTATCCGTTCATAAATCTGCGCGAAATAAAAATAAATAAACAATAATTACATAATTATATAGACTATGAGAAGAAAAATAGTTGCAGGAAACTGGAAAATGAACAAGAATGTCATTGACGCACAGCAGTTGATGATTCAATTACTGAGCTATAAAAACAACAATACCACCAACTGCGAAGTATGGATTGCACCGCCTTCTTTATATTTAATGATGGCCAAAGATATCTTCGAAAAAGATGAAATCGGTGTTTTCTCTCAGGATATGAGCGAGCATGAAAGCGGTGCTTATACAGGAGAACTTTCTGCAGACATGCTGGAATCTATCGATGTAACCGGTTCATTGATCGGACACTCTGAAAGAAGACAGTACCACGGTGAAACGGATTCTCACTGCAACAGAAAGATCAAATTAGCACTTGACAAAGGCCTGATTCCTGTTTACTGTAATGGTGAAACGCTTGAACAGAGAAAAGCGGGACAGCATTTCGAGGTGGTGAAAAACCAGACTGAAGTTGCTCTTTTCACGCTTTCTGCTGAAGAGATAAAAAAAGTAGTGATCGCTTACGAGCCGGTTTGGGCTATCGGAACAGGGGAAACAGCTTCTCCGGAGCAGGCTCAGGAGATTCACGCACATATCAGAAGCATCATCGCTGCAAAATACGGACAGGAGGTTGCTGATGAAGTTTCTATCCTTTACGGAGGTTCTGTGAAACCGGATAATGCCAAAGAGATTTTCTCTCAGCCCGATATCGATGGTGGATTAATTGGAGGTGCAGCTTTAAAACTGGAGGATTTCTCTAAGATTATTGAAGGGTTTAATTCATAAATTGGGCTAAAGCCTATGGAATTATAATTTTGATTTAAATGAGCTAAAGCCCATTCCAATTGAATACAACCATATACAATCAAAAGCGGCGGCATCGAAGATGCCGCCGCTTTATTAAAAAAAATCTAATTATTGAATATCGACTACATACATTGTTCCTTTGTCTACTTTCCCGGTTTTAGGAAGGATTTTGGCTTTAGGATTTCCGTTTCCGTCATCTAAGATTCCGAAATCATCATCATTGAAGACAGCCAGCTTATTATTTCCTAAATAAACGATTCCTTCAAATTTATCATGTTCATATCCTAATTTTGCCACCAGATCCACGGCCAAAACCTTAGAAACCGGTTTTAATCCGGCATTTGTAATTTCGTCCCAGGTAGACTGCTCTAAAGTTTTATTATTGATTTTCATGCCATCAACGGCTGTAATATCAGTTCCGTTCACATCTGAAGCACCTGCAATATTGATTCTGTATACTTTTTTAGTACCACCCTGCGACCCGTAATTCCCGTCTCTCTCGATCACCAGGAATTCTGTGCTGCTGATGGCTGTGATATCACATACCGAGTCTGAACCACTGCCATTTTGCTTATACAGATATTGTTTCGTCTGTCCTGTCGCAATATCGAAGGTGACAATTCTTGTTAAAGTTGTATTGGTTGCCAAAACTTTTGTTGGAACATACATCGTAGACTGTATCGTTCCTACCAGTGTTTTCCCATCCGGAGTGATGCATAATCCTTCCATTCCTCTGTTGGCTCTTCTTTTGGCTAAAACAGCAGGAAGTTTACGTGGTCCTGTATTGACCCCTATTGGGCTTATTCTTTCCATTTCTACTCCTTCTGCATTATAGTGAACAATATGAGGTCCGTATTCATCAGAAACCCAGAACGTTCCGTCCGCTGCTGCTACAATACTTTCACTGTCGAGGCCGTAATTATCGGTTCCTAAAACATTGCCTGATGAATCATAAGCTGTTTCTCCAGTACTTCCCATTCCTGCGGGGTTTGGTAAGCCTGTAATCGGCTGGCCGGATGGATTTTTCAGTTTAATATATTTAATGACCTCGATATTTCCTTCTGCATTAATTTTAAAATGCATGATGGTAGGTGTAAAATTCGGGGCCGGAAATTTTTTCCCGTTCAGATAATCTGTGTTAGGACCACGGTCTGTGATCACATAAAATTCTCCTTTTCTGGTAGGATGTGCTGCTGCACCGGAACCAAATCCTCCGTTAATGACATCTACACCATTCACCGTTGCTAATTTGGAGAAAGGAAATTCCTGGGGTAGTTTAGCATAATTGATATCTTGGTTATTCATCTTGTTGTCATCATCTTTACATGAGGCAAGCGCTGTGAATACTATCACCAATAACAGCAGTTTTTTCATAATTACTTTTATGCCGCGAAAGTATACATTGATTGTAAACTGATCTTGAATTTAATAATAATTGTATTTTAACAATAAGATTTGAGGTGTGTTCATGGTTCATATTTTTAAACCACCCCGTCAAAAATTCTTTGAATTTTTGCCACCCCTCCAAGGGAGGGGAATTTTGATCCGACGAATTGTTGTCAGTATGAAAATCAAAGATTTTCAAAAAACTTAAGTGATCTTCTTTCTTCAAAGCTTCTAAACTCAAAAAAACTAAAGTGTTAAACTTTTGTCCCTTTTGTGGTCAATAAAAACAAAAAAACGCACCGGCTTGGTGCGTTTTCAATATTCCTAAAAAGGAAATTATTTTTTCTCTGTAGATCTCTGTAAAACCTCGTCTACCATTCCGTAGCCTTTTGCTTCTTCAGAAGTCATCCAGTAATCCCTGTCAGAAGACTTCTCTACCCATTCGTAAGTTTGTCCTGAATGGTGACCGATAATTTCGTAAAGCTCCTGCTTCAACTTCAACATTTCTCTTAAGTTGATTTCCATATCTGAAGCTACCCCCTGAGCACCTCCTGAAGGCTGGTGAATCATTACTCTTGAATGCTTAAGCGCAGAACGCTTTCCTTTTTCTCCTGCCACAAGTAATACCGCTCCCATTGAAGCTGCCATTCCTGTACAGATTGTTGCTACATCCGGCTTGATGATCTGCATGGTGTCATAGATTCCTAAACCAGCATATACACTTCCTCCCGGAGAGTTGATGTAGATCTGGATATCTTTCGACGGATCTGCACTTTCCAGGAATAAAAGCTGCGCCGTTACGATGTTGGCAACCTGATCGTCAATTCCGGTTCCTAGGAAGATGATTCTGTCCATCATCAGACGTGAAAATACGTCCATCTGTGCAACGTTTAATCTTCTTTCTTCCATGATATACGGCGTAAGATTCGTTGGACCATACATTCCCATATACTGATCGGTAACCAGACCGTTATTTCCTAAATGTTTTACAGAGAAATCTCTGAAGTCTTTTTTAATGTCCATATTTCTATTATGTATTATTAAATATTTTTTTCAAGGTTTAAATTACAACTTTTATTCCTAAAATTTTATAGGACTTTTTGTCACAGAATACCATCTAATCATCAGTAATATGTCTGTAAATTATCGTTTCCTATCGACGTAGATCCCCTTGATCGGTGAATATTCAATAATATTGCTCAATCTTATGGAGGCCTGTTTCAGCAGGGTGATCTTTTTAATCAGCTCATAATATTTTGTTTCATCAGTGCCCCTGTATTCATCCAGCTGCTTTGCTGTTTCTTTAATCAGATAATCAATATACCTGTATTTGTGCAGCAGAACGTCACCTTGCACCTGTTCTGCTATTTTGTCGCCATAATTGGGAGGATAAATATTTCTGGACCCCCAGTTCTCCAATTCATCAGGAGGCATCAGAGCATCCACTACTTTAGTGGTGATCTCTTCATCCATGAATGTCACAAAAAAGTTTCCGCTTCTCAACTCATCTTTCTGAATACCTTCCCTTACCTGTTCAATAATGATTTCATTGCCTTTTACTAAAAAACGGTACTGCTCTTCTTCAAAATGCATCAGGATTTCTTCAATAACAGTAATTTGATATTCCTCGTTTTTTTCATTGGTCCTTTTCAAAACGATATCCCCAAACATCAGCATATGATCGACAAGTTTGCTTTCCATAAACAGAACATCGTACAGATAAGGATCTTCCTTCTCCTCATCAAGAGGTACAATCTCCAGTTTTGGCTGAACTTTCTCTTTCTGTTGCTGAACATGCTGATGCTGATTCTGTGTGATCTGTTTCTGTACATCAAGTTCATTGAAAAGACTCTGTTCCGAAAGTCCGAATTTATTGGAAACCTCTTTAAGATACACTTCCCTTTTTAAAGCATTCTGAACGAAACCTACGGATTTTACAATATCCCGGATCGCTTCAGCTTTTTTAATAGGATCATTTCCAACTTCCCTTAAAAGAATTTCAGCTTTAAAATCAATAAAATCCTTCGCTTCATTTTCAATGAATTTTTCAACGTATTCCTGCGGATGTTTTCTGGAAAAAGAATCCGGATCATCGCCATCAGGAAACAGCAGGACACGGATATTCATGCCTTCGGTAAGAAGCATATCAATACTTCTGAAACTTGCTTTAATCCCGGCATTGTCCCCGTCAAAAAGAATGGTTACATTTTCTGTAAGCCTTTTGATAAGTTTAATTTGCTCCGTTGTCAGAGATGTTCCGGAACTTGCCACTACATTCTCAATTCCCGCCATATGAAGGGCTATCACGTCCATATAACCTTCCACAAGAAGACAGATATTCTTTCTGGAAATAGCCTGTTTACTCTGGTTGAGCCCATAAAGTACATTGGATTTATGGTAAATTTCCGTTTCCGGAGAATTCAGATACTTGGCTGTCTTGACATTATTTTTAAGGATTCTGGCTCCGAAACCTAAAACCCTTCCCGAAAAACTGTGAATCGGGAAAATAACTCTTTCCCGGAAGCGGTCGATCCCGGAAGGTGTATTTTCAGGAAATATGGAAAGTCCGGATTTTTCAAGGATTTCTTTTGTATAGCCTTTTTCCTCTGCATAAACTGTAAAAGCATTCTTCTTTTCCGGTGAATATCCCAGCTGGAATTTCTTTATGATATCGTCCTTCAGCTCACGTTCCCTGAAGTAAGCTAAACCAATACTTTTTCCTTCTTCTGAATCCCAAAGAATATCCTGATAATAAGAGTTGGCAACCTCATGTATTTTATACAGCTGATCTTTTTCCGTCTGTGCGTGTTTTGCTTCCTCAGAAAATTCCCGCTGATCTTCTTCAATCTCGATTCCGTATTTTTTAGCGGCATGACGAAGGGCTTCAGGATACGTAAAGTTTTCGATCTCCATCAGAAAAGAAATAGCCGTTCCCCCTTTTCCCGTGGAGAAATCTTTCCAGATCTGCTTACTTGGAGAAACAACAAAACTGGGAGACTTTTCCTCATGAAAAGGACTGAGTCCTTTGAAATTAGACCCTGCTCTTTTCAGCTGAACGTACTCTCCCACTATTTCTTCAACACGGATTGTAGAGAATATTTTATCAATGGTCTGTTTGGAAATCATAGTGCAAAAATAAGTAAATTATACAGATATCGGATATTGGAAATTAGATACAAATTGCTAATTATATCTAATTTTTAATTTATAAATCACTTTCATTGAGTATTTTTGAAAACGGTTTTAAAATCTTGAGCGATCAAAAGAAAGAACAGCCTATTTTTATGATCGATATCTAAAAACTTAAAGAAATAATGAACTATACGATACAAAACATCGAAGACTGGCAGGAAATTGTCGATAAACTTATTCCTGACTTAAAGCATAATATCCTTCTTTTAAAAGGAAACCTTGGCGCGGGTAAAACAACATTTACGCAGTTTCTTCTTAAAAAACTGGGAAGCAGTGATGAAGTCAATTCTCCCACTTACTCTATTGTCAACGAATACAATACACCGGAAGGAAAGATTTATCATTTTGATCTTTACCGTTTAAAGAACATTGAAGAAGTGTACGACATCGGCATCGAAGAATATCTGGACAATGCTTTTCTATGCATCATAGAATGGCCGGAAGTATATGAAGAAGAGCTCTACGGGCTTAACTATCACACAATGAGCATCGTGAATACCGGAGATAAAAGAGAAGTTTCATTCGAGTAAATATTATGTATCTTTGCTTATAATTCATAGTAATAACAACCTGTAAGACCTAATTTATTTAAAGAATGAGTACTACAAATATTTTTACTCCTTTCACTGAAGAAGAATTGATGCCGAAGGAAGAAAAGTTGGAGGTTATTAAGAAAGGAAAACAGTTCAGTATTGGAATTCCTAAGGAAACCTGTCTTAACGAAAGGAGGGCTTGTATTACTCCGGATGCAGTACAGGTATTGGTAGAACACGGCCACGAGCTTATTATAGAAGCAGGCGCCGGAGAAGGTTCTTTTTTTACAGATCTTCAGTATTCCGAATCCGGAGCAAAGATCACCAATGATCCCAAAGAGGCTTTCGGACAGGATCTTATCTTAAAAGTTAATCCGCCTACAGAAGAAGAAATAGACTATATGAAACCTAACACCTATCTGGTTTCAGCCCTTCAGATCAATCTGAGAGACAAAGATTACTTCTTAAAACTTGCAGAGAGAAAGATTAATGCTATTGCTTTTGAATTTATCGTGGATGAATATAAGCAGCTTGCTCTGGTAAGACTGATCGGTGAAATTGCAGGGACAGTCTCTGTTTTATATGCCTCAGAACTTCTTGCTTTATCAAACGGCTTAATGCTGGGCGGCATCACAGGAGTAAGACCTGCTGAAGTTGTTATTTTAGGAGCCGGCATCGTAGGCGAATTTGCTACAAAAGCGGCCATAGGCCTTGGAGCCAGTGTGAGGGTTTTTGATAATTCCCTTTCAAAATTGAGAAGACTCCACACCTTAGTAGACAGTCGTGTTCCGACTTCCATTATTGATCCGAAAGAATTAAGCAAAGCCTTAAGACGTGCAGATGTAGTGATCGGTGCCCTTCCAAGATTAAATATGACCCCGATTGTTACTGAAGAAATGGTTGCGAAAATGAAAAAAGGCAGCGTCATCATAGATATTACGATAGATAACGGCAAAGTGATTGAAACTTCCGAGCTTACAACTATGGATAATCCTTATGTGATCAAACACGGCGTGATCCACTGCGGACTTCCGAACCTGACATCCAGAATGCCCAGAACAACCACAAAAGCAATCTCCAATTTCTTCCTTTCCTATATTCTGAATTATGATGAAGAAGGCGGTTTCGAAAATATGCTGATCCGCAAGAATGAAATGAAGCAGAGCTTATATATGTACAAAGGAAGACATACCAAAAAAGTGATCTGCGACCGTTTCGGACTTACCTACCATGATATCAATCTTTTAATTTTCTAATGAAAAAAGCTAAATTCTTTTTAATAGGCCTTATCCCGGGGCTGATTCTTGTATTTTTTATTCTGAACAAAAAAGGGGCAAGCTGCAGCGGATATCTTCCCAACAGCCGCGTAATTGCAGAAACCCTTTCTAAAGAATTCAGATATTCCGAAGACGTTAAAAACGGAATGAATACTTATAAAATTGATGAAAAGTTTATAAAAGACAGTATCATTACCAAAGGAAAAGTAGATTTCGACAGAAGCCACGCACAGAAAAAACCTTGTCCTGATTATGTTCTGACCTATCCTGAGAAGAATCCTTCTTACGAAATCACATATGAAAAATGTGAAGAAACCGTAACGCTGAATTCTTTGAAGAAGTTGAAGTAATAAAAAATTATTTTAAACATTAAGAAGTTGAGAAACTTACCCAAAAAGAATAATTAAGATTTGACAACGTCAAATAATAAACAGTACGCTTTATAAAACATCTTGGATATTTTTCTTAATGAACCTTAATAGCTTAAATGTTCTTAATGGTTAAATTAAACTGATTTTTTAGATATTAGCGTCAAATACTATTTTTTATGGAAGGCAATTACTACATGATCCACGATTATCTGATATTCATTGGAGTTTTTGCAATTTTCTTCCTGCTTACGGTCAGTATCTACCTTTTCAGTCAAAACAGCAGGGTTAAACAGAAAAATATCAGGCTTTCTGAAGCCAACAGGATTATTGAACAGAAACTGAATGAAGTTCAGCTGGAACATATCGGCACGAAGCTGAATCCTCATCTGTTTAAGAATATTCTTAATTCCGTGCAGTCGCATGCCTACCAAACTTACATGTCTCTGGATAAACTTGCGAATGTTCTGGATTATATCCTGTACGAAAGCAACAATAAATTTGTCAGCCCGAGAGAAGAATTAAATTTCGCCTTAAGCCTTATTGAGATCAATAAAATAAAGATCAACCCTCTTTTTGATTTCAGGATCAAATCAAAGATCAATAAGTCTGATGCGGTATACGAAGAAATGGTATTTGCCCCGCTGATCTCCGTTGATCTTATTGAAAATGCCTTTAAACATACTGATTTTCTGGCTCAGGATTCTTTTATCTCTATCCACCTGGAGCTTGAGAACAGAATTTTCACCATGAAAGTAAGCAACAAAGCTTCGTTAAAGAATATTCTTGAAAAGGAAAACAGCGGTTTCGGAAGCCAGTCTCTGGATCAGAGGCTTAAAATGATCTACGGCAATAACTATCAGCTGGAAAAAAGTTCAAAAAACGGTATATTCACTGCAGAATTACAAATCAATTTAGGAGATTTCTATGATAAAATGCGTTATTCTCGATGATGAATTACTGGCGATCAGCTATTTAAAGCTTCTATGCGAACAGATCGAAAATGTAGAAGTGGTAAAGGCATTTAATGATCCCAAAGTTTTCCTGAATGAAATAAACGAAATAGACTGCAATCTCTGTATCCTTGATATTGAAATGCCCGGAATGACAGGACTCCAGGTAGCAGAACGTATTTCCGGTTCCAAAAAGATCATCTTTACAACCGCCTATAAAGAATATGCAGCAGAAGCTTTTGACCTGAATGTGGTAGATTATGTCAGAAAACCCATCAAAAAAGAAAGACTGCTCCAGGCCTTCGAAAAAGCAAAAGAGCTGACCGCCATTCCTCATAAAAAGCACATGATCGAATGGAACACCAATATTGGCCGTACGGTGATTTTTACTGAACAGATTGCTTATATTAAAGCATCAGAAATCGACAGCCGTGACAAAGATATTATCCTGAATGACGGAACTACAATTGTTCTTAAAAACCTTAATTTTAAAAACCTTCTGGAAATGCTTCCTTCAAAAGATTTCGCACAGGTCAACAAAAAGGAGGTTATTGCTCTGTCTTCCATCAAAATACTTTCTACCAGTGAAATAATTACCACAATCCAGCCGGAAGGAGACCATTTCCTTAAACTTCAGATTGGAGAAGCCTATAAACAGGCATTAATGGAACTGTTTGGAAAATAAATCTTACATTTAAGATTTCATTGCAGATGCAGCAGCTTCTTACAGCGTATCCTCTTAACTTTACACCTTTTTTTGTTGTTGATTAGTTTGGCAGCCAGAGAAAACAGTTCCGGGTCCGGCTGTTCTTTCGTAGATTTTATTACATTTTTTAGAATGTTGGTTACATTTTAAAAAGAACCGTTTTTAACATCAATATATTCTCATCAACTTTGCATTAAATATTAGGAATCATGAATTGGGGAAAATACAGAAATTTAATTTTTTACATCGCAACCATAGCTTTTTTTTCCTGCCTGATGTACTTGTTTATTATAGAAGGACAGACGCTGGAGATCAAAGAGAATATAGTCACAAAAACCAACACGGGCTCTACCTGGGAAAATTTCCAGGAATCTTTTAAAACCAATCTTCATCATCCGCTGGCTCTTCTTCTCGCGCAGATCGTCACTATTATTCTTGTTGCAAGGCTTTTCGGGTGGATCTGTATGAAAATCAGGCAGCCCACGGTAATTGGAGAAATGATTGCGGGAATTGTTTTAGGCCCCTCATTGCTGGGGATGTATTTTCCTGAGTTTTCAGCTTCCCTTTTTCCAAAAGAATCTTTAGGTAATTTACAGTTTCTGAGCCAGATAGGCCTTATTCTGTTTATGTATATCGTAGGAATGGAACTGGATCTCAGTGTGTTGAGAAAAAAAGCACATGATGCAGTGGTGATCAGCCATGCGAGTATTATTATTCCTTTTGCGCTGGGTATCGGGCTTTCTTATTTTGTGTATCAGGAATTTGCCCCGGAAGGTATTCAGTTTACATCATTTGCGTTATTCATTGCTATTTCAATGAGTATCACTGCATTTCCTGTACTCGCCAGGATTGTTCAGGAGAGAAATCTTCAGAAAACCAAACTGGGAACGATTGTTATTACCTGTGCTGCGGCAGATGATATTACAGCATGGTGCATTCTGGCAGCCGTTATTGCCATTGTTAAGGCAGGCTCTTTCGCCAGTTCCATCTATGTGATCATTATGGCAGTCGCTTATGTCTTTTTAATGATCAAGATTGTAAGGCCATTCCTGAAAAGGATCGGTGATCTTCAGGCAGGCAAAAACACCATCAGCAAACCGATGGTCGCTATTTTCTTCCTGACGCTTATTCTTTCTGCATACGCTACTGAAGTGATCGGTATCCATGCTTTATTCGGTGCTTTTATGGCTGGTGCTATTATGCCGGAAAATGCAAAATTTCGTACCCTTTTTATTGATAAGGTAGAAGATGTGGCCTTAGTCCTTCTTCTTCCTCTGTTTTTCGTATTTACAGGACTCCGTACTCAGATCGGGCTTCTGAATGACAGTCATCTATGGATAACGGCAGGATTTATCATCTTAACGGCAGTAATAGGAAAATTTGCAGGAAGCGCACTTACAGCAAGGTTCGTAGGGATCAACTGGAAAGAAAGTTTAACGATCGGTGCTCTGATGAATACCAGAGGATTAATGGAGCTTATTGTCCTGAACATCGGATATGACCTGGGAGTATTAAGTCCGGAGATCTTTGCCATGTTGGTTATCATGGCTTTATTCACCACTTTTATGACAGGACCGGCTTTAGACTTTATTAATTTTATTTTTAAATCTAAAAAAAGTTCTGATGAAGATACTTCCGGCAATAACGATTCAAAATACAGGGTACTGCTGTCTTTTGATAAGCCTGAATCCGGAAGCACGCTGCTGAAGCTTGCTCACGATTTCACTAACAAAATGAACGGCAACAAAAGCATTACAGCCATGAATATTGCTCCGGTAGATGAAATGCATGCTTATGATATTAGTGAATATGAAGAGGCACAGTTTAAAAATGTTATTGAAACTTCTCACGACCTGAAGCTTGAAGTCACTACCCTTTTCAAAGCCTCTACCGATATTGAAAGCGATCTTGCAGGCATTTCAAATAAAGGAAATTACGACCTGCTTCTGATTATGCTCGGCAAATCCATGTACGAAGGAAGTTTGCTGGGAAGGTTACTAGGATTCACAACGAAGATTATCAACCCTGAAAAGCTTCTGAACACGGTAAAGGGCAAAGGAAACATTTTCAATAATTCTCCTTTTGACGATTTTACCCTTCAGATCCTTGATAAGACCAATATTCCGGTAGGAGTTCTGGTTGAGAAAGAGTTCAAATCCGCAGACAAAGTATTTATCCCCATGTTTAATCTCAGCGATTTTTATCTGCTTGAATATGCCAAAAGACTGATCAACAATAACAATTCCCAGATCATCATTCTGGATGCTGCCGGACAAATCCGTAACAATATTGAGGTGAAAGAACTGATCAGAAGCATTGAACAGGTAGCCCCTAATCATATCACTTTATATAACGAGAAAAAAATAGAACAAGAATTCCTGAGCTCCCAGGATCTGATGCTGGTCAGCAGTAAAAGCTGGAAAAACCTGATCGATACTAAGAGTCTTTGGCTGTCTGATATTCCATCGACGTTGATTATCTCTAACCCTTGAAATTAATGTAACAATGTAGCAGTCTAATAATGTAACAATAGGATTAAATGATTGATAAACTGGTACATTGTTATATTGTTATATTATTTTCTTGCATGGCCTGGAGTTATTCAATAAGTTTGTTTTTCGTTAATTCACAATCTATTTCACTTTAAGAAAAGTTCCATCTAAAGTTGCATTCAGTCCAAACTCACAATCACGTGACTGATCAGACGGGACCGGTGTAATTGATAAAAATCCATTATAAAATGTAGCGAGGAATGAACATGATTTATTGATTTCAATAGTAAACTGATTATTTTTAATCATCACTTCTCCCGACGCATCTGCAATATTTCTGCCTGGAGCCCTGGTCACAGAACCAATGTCATAGGAATACATCTGACCTTTTGTCTTTTTAATCGTAATACTTCCCTGATACCCGTCTTCTCCATATTGATAGGTATATGTTCCTTCAAAATGATCAGGTGGAACGGGTGAAAATATTGCCGGCTTCGGATTCACTTTAGTTTGGACATCAAGCACCATGGGATAAACCGCATCAGACTTTGTGGAAGACCAGGCTCCCTCTAATTTTCCATTTTTTAGGACAGCGTCAATAATTCCGCTGATATTCCCGTCGTTTTCAAATTCCTCCAGATGATAATGATTTCCGGAATCCAGCGTTCCTATTATTTTAATGGGTTTCTTTTCTTTAGTTTTTACATATCTGATATTTCCTAAAACAACATTCTTTGAAACACTGACGGACAGTTCAACAGGAATTTTTTGGTCAAGAAGACCACTAAAACTATAATTTGCATCAGTATTTTTTTGCTGAGCATGACAGATGCCTGCGGCAAAGCATATTGTGAATGTTATTTTTTTCAGATAGTTCATAGTATTAGATTTTAATGATAAAATGGATACGATTCGGTGAAGTCATTTTTTACCAAAAGCTTCTTCATACAAAAGTACAAAAAGACGGCTATTACACTGCTCTTCTAACAGAAAAAGCCAGTTAAAAAAGATAAAGAAGTCAAAAAAGCAGAACTGCTATTGCCCAATCTTCCCGATAACCACTTTAAGCCTGGAACAGCAGAATAAGAACGTCAAAGGAGTAATTATCCACAGTGCTGATTAACCATGATAAAAAACTCGAAAAATAATTTAAACCAAAAATATTATGAGTTTAAAAAATATTTTATACCTTCGCTCTGTGAATTTCAATAACGAAACATATTATTATAGAATTTTTAACTCAGATCTGGGCTAGGATTCTTACGAACATAACTTAAAAACCTCGTCCTGGACGGGGTTTTTTATTTTAAAAAAATTAAAAAAGATGAAAATAAGTATTATTGGTACAGGATTAATCGGGGGCTCAATGGCTTTAAAACTAAAAGAAAGAGGCATTACAGATTTTATTTACGGAATCGACAATAATCAGCAGCATATCACAGAAGCATTGAATCTTAATATTATCGATGCCGGCACGGATCTCGAATATGGAGTTAAAAATGCAGACTTTATCATCATTGCCGTTCCTGTAGATGCAGCCAGAAAACTGCTTCCGGACGTTCTGGACCTTATATCGGACAAACAGACTGTCATGGATGCCGGGTCAACTAAAGCCGGAATTGTAAATGCCGTAAAAGACCACCCGAAACGTTCCAGATTTGTAGCATTTCACCCCATGTGGGGTACAGAAAACAGTGGTCCCGGGTCTGCTGTCTCCGACAGTTTTTCAGGAAAAGCCGGAGTGATCTGCAATAAAGAGGAATCTGCTCCTGACGCACTTCAGCTGGTTGAAAAAGTGGCAGAAAACCTTGATATGCACCTGATCTATATGAATGCGGAAGCCCACGACATTCATACTGCTTATATTTCACATATTTCACATATTACTTCTTATGCGCTGGCCAATACCGTTCTGGAGAAAGAACGTGAAGAAGAGACCATCTTCCAGCTTGCCAGCTCCGGTTTTTCCAGTACGGTGCGTCTTGCTAAATCCCATCCTGAAATGTGGGTGCCTATCTTTAAGCAAAACAAGGAAAATGTTCTGGATGTGCTGAATGAACACATCACCCAGCTCCGAAAATTTAAGGCCGCCTTAGAAAAAGAAAATTATGAGTACCTTGAAGAGCTGATCAGCAATGCTAACAGGATCAGAGGTATTTTAAGATAAAATCCGTTTTACTTATTGGCAAGTAATACAGAAAATCTACTTTGTTGCCTTTGCAAAAAAGATATAATTAAAAAAATCCTTAGATGATTTCTAAGGATTTTATATGTATGTAAAACAGTATGGTTTCTTTTTAGCATTCAGGAACGTTGACCGCAATGGCAAGTCCGCCTTCTGAAGTCTCCTTAAAACGGTCACTCATCGATAAAGCAGTTTCCCACATAGTCTGGATCACCTCATCCAGTGTTACTTTGGCTTTTGCAGGGTCACTTTCCAGGGCAATATTAGCCGCTGTAATCGCTTTCATGGCACCCATTGTATTTCTTTCGATGCATGGGATCTGCACAAGTCCTTTGATCGGGTCGCAGGTCAGTCCAAGGTGATGTTCCATGGCTATTTCAGCCGCCATCAATACCTGTCCGATACTTCCGCCTAAAATCTCTGTAAGTCCGGCCGCCGCCATCGCTGATGAAACCCCGATCTCAGCCTGGCATCCGCCCATTGCAGCAGAAATCGTAGCATTTTTCTTAAACAGGGTTCCTATCTCTCCGGCTACAAGTAAAAACCTTACAATATCATCCTCACTGATAGATTCGGTGAATGCCTGTGAATACATTAAAACTGCCGGAATAACGCCACTGGCTCCATTGGTAGGTGCTGTAATGATTCTTCCGAAGCTGGCATTTTCTTCATTCACAGCCAAAGCAAAACACGCAATCCATTTATTGATATTCGTGAAGTTCTCTTCTGCGTCGACCACCATCTTAAACCATTCATCGATATTTTTATAGATCTTATCTCCTAAAAGCTTTCTGTTGATCCCCGCAGCTCTTCTGGTCACATTTAAGCCCCCGGGGAGGATACCTTCTTTATTGACTCCTTTGTAGATACATTCTTTAATATTTTTCCAGATGTTCAGGGCTTCCTGTCTGGTTTCTTCCTGAGACCTCCAGCTTTCTTCATTAATCAAGATCAGATCTGAAAACCTTTTAAATCCTAATTTTTCGCAGTATTTTACAATATCCGAACCGTGATGGCAAGGATATAAGGTCCGGACACAGTGTTTTTCTATGGAATTCTTTTCCTGGCTTGCAATAAAACCACCTCCTACAGAATAAAAATCCTGAACAAGCTCGGTTCCGTCTTCAAAAACAGCTTTAAAAATCATTCCGTTGGGATGAAAGTCAAGCGACTTTTCCATATTCAGGATCAGGTGATGCCCATATACAAAAGGAATTTCTTTTTCGCCGCCCAGATTCAGGATCTGGCTATTTTTTATCTTATCGACTTTCTCATCGATCTTTGTGGTGTCTATTGTTTTGAAATCTTCGCCATTCAGCCCAAGCATTCCGGCAATATCCGTTCCGTGCCCAATTCCGGTTTTAGCCAAAGAACCAAAAAATTCAAGGAAAACTTCTTTCACCTCTGCGATTGATCTTTCCCTTTTTATAATTCTGATAAATGCAGATGCTGCATTCCAGGGGCCCATCGTATGCGAACTGGATGGTCCTATTCCTACTTTAATAATCTCAAAAACCGATATTGATTCCATAGATAATTCTTCATTTTCCTCTTAAAACAAAGATACGCGATAAATCCCAATAAAAGCGTCCTAAAATCTTAGAATTAAACTGAGTTCGGGTTAAGAAAATTACTATTATGCAGATGGAAGAGGAAGTTTAGAAACTACTGTTATCCTTGTCAAGGTTTAAAATCTTGGCAAGGATATTTAAAATCATGGAATGCCTTTATAATGGGTATTTTTGTAAATTAGCTGACACAGTGTTCCTAACCTGTCCTTTAGTATTCTCTCCTTTAATAGTTTTGAATGGAAACATTAATTAAGAACATTTTACAGCACGTCAGACTAAGTCCGGAAGAAATTGTCATTTTTAAAAATTTCTGGACGGAAAAAACGTTGAAAAAAGGCGAATTTCTTTTAAGAAACGGAGAGACCTGCCGCTATGACAGTTACATTGTCTCAGGTGTTTTAAAGGCCTTTTGTATCAATTCAGAAAATGGAAATGAAGAGATCCTTTTTTTAGCTATTGACGATTGGTGGGCAACCGATATCTCCAGCTTTTCTAAACAAAAAGCTTCCATTTACAATATACAGGCCATAGAAAAAACAAACCTTTTACAGATCAGTCATCAGTCTTTTCAAAAAATGCTGCAGGAAATCCCTTCCCTAGAAAGATACTTCCGGATTATTTTAGAAGGCTATCTGGGAACTCTTGAAAAGAGGATTGTATTTAACAACATGTACAAAGCTGAACAGAAGTATTATGATTTTCTCGACACTTATCCTGATATTGTATCCAGAGTTCCCCAATATTTAATTGCATCCTATTTAGGCATATCAGCGGAATTTATAAGCAGAATCCGGAAAAAAAATAAATCCTCTTGAACTAGATCAATTTTTCAGAAATGAATAATCAGGAATTTTGCTGTTATAAAATTCATCATAATGAAAGTATTGATTATTAATGCAAGTGTAAGAAATGAAAGATCTTACAGCCGGAAATTAACCCAGCTTTTTGTTGAAAACTGGAAAACCAAATATCCCTCAGATGTATTTACGTACAGAGAAACAGGTATAAGCGGCATTCCCAATATTAACGAATCCTGGATTGCGGGAGCGTTTAAAAAACCGTCAGACAGGACAGAAGAAAACCAAAAGGCATTACAGGTAAGCAATGAGCTGGTACAAGAACTCAAAGAACATGACATCTATGTTATTGGAACTCCAATGTATAACTGGGCTATTCCGAGTGGGCTAAAAGCTTATATAGATCAGGTGATGCGGATCAATGAAACCTGGAAATTCAGGTCAGGGGTACCGGACGGAGATTATGTAGGTCTGCTCGAAAACAAAAAAGCATTTCTATTATCTGCCAGGGGCGATACAGGATACGGAGAAAATGAAAAAAACGGACACATCAATTTTCAAACCACCTATCTGAAACACATTTTCGGGATCATGGGAGTGCCGGATGTTACCATTTTTTCATTAGATAATGAAGAGTTTGGGGGTGAAGTGTTTGAAGAATCAAAAAACAAAATTTTCAACGCCATCCAATCCATTGAATAAAACCGGAAAAATCCTCTGAATATTGGCAATCAGGGCACTCGGTTTTACTTCCTGTGCCCTGTTTTTTCTTTAGCAATTATCACTTGAAACTTTCTTCATGCTGGGAAATATCGAGCCCAACGGATTCTGCTGCTTCGGAAACCCTGAGGGTAATTATGGAATCTGTAATTTTATACAAGAGCAGTGAGCCAAAGAATGTAAAAATTGAAACAAGCACCAGAGCAGCCATATGGTGGGCGAAAACTTCAATACCTCCATGCAGGAGACTGGCATTTTCACCATGGGCAAAAACAGCGGTCAGGATCATTCCCATAATTCCCCCTACTCCATGACAGGCAAAGACATCGAGGGTATCATCTATTTTTTTCAAAGCTTTCCAGTTTACCATAAGATTAGAAACAATAGCCGCTGCAAATCCTATAAAAAGACTTTCCGGAATACTGACAAAACCACAGCCCGGAGTAATGGCTACCAGCCCTACTACAGCGCCAATGCAGGCACCTAACGCAGAAACACTTCTCCCGTTGATCCGGTCAAAAAATATCCAGGTCATCATAGCAGAAGCAGAAGCAATGGTGGTGGTCCCGAAAGCCATGGCGGCAGAAGCATTGGCGCTCAGAGCGGATCCGGCATTAAAGCCAAACCATCCGAACCACAGCATTCCTGTTCCAAGAAGGACATAAGGAATATTGGAGGGCTCATGATGCGGATTTTTCCTATTCCCAAGGACCATAGCTCCAGCTAACGCTGCAAAACCGGCACTCATATGGACTACAGTTCCGCCTGCAAAGTCTTTTACTCCAAAAAATTTATTCAGAAGCCCTTCCGGATGCCATACCATATGGCAAAGCGGTGTATAGATAAAAATACTGAAAAGCACCATGAACAGCAGATAAGAAATAAAACGTACACGTTCAGCAAAAGAGCCTGTGATCAGTGCAGGGGTAATAACGGCAAATTTCATCTGAAAAAGAGCAAAAAGGACGAAAGGAATGGTGGAAGCCATCATTTTGTGAGGTAAGACTCCCACACGGCTGAAGAATGGATAACTTAAAGGATTTCCAATGATTCCGTAATGTACACCATTGATGTTGAAGCCTAATGAATCTCCAAACGATAAGGAAAACCCGACAACCACCCATAAAATAGAAATAACACCGAGCGCAATAAAGCTCTGCAGCATGGTGGAGATCACATTTTTCCTTCCTACCATACCTCCGTAAAAAAATGAAAGTCCGGGAGTCATCAACAGTACAAGTCCCGCTGCGGCAAGAATCCATGCTACATCTGCTCCTACGATCTTATCTTCACTTAGAAATTCTCCGGTATTGGGAAAATCAACGATCGGGCTCCAAAATAATCCTCCGAATGCCACTAAAGTAATAATCGAGAATGAAACAATCCATTTTAAACCAATTTTCATAAAATTTAAATTTAACCCCATCAAAATTAAATATAAATTTCATAAAAACATACTTTTAAAACAAATAACCCTAAAATTAATACATCAATTTTAAAAATATATACTATTTAAATAAAAACTTCCTTTAATATTTGGGACACTTCTTTATATTTTGTGGCAGGGAAAAGATGGGTTCCGCCTTTGATCACGTAATCCGGTTTTGAATATTTAATAGGAAAAACAATGTCTTTATCTCCCAATATCTGAATAACCTCCGGAGTTTCTTCAAATTTCCACTCGGAAACTTTTTCAACAGACCATTTAAGGTAATAAGGATCTCTGACTCTGAAGTATTGAAGAATTTTAGGATTCTTAGGATCAAAAAGTTTTCTTACCACAGAATATACATTGGCAGCCTTGTCATTAAACATGCCAACAGGAAGTATTCTTGGAATTTTTGTGATCTCCCCGGTTCTGATAAATTTAGATTTTTCTTTATCTGATTTAATGCTTCCCATAATGACTACTTTTTGGGCAGGCTTCAGCTTATTGATCTCCTGGACCATAATGCCGCCGAAAGAATACCCCAGCAGGCAGAAGGGCTCGGAATCATCTACTTTTTCCGCCATTCTTGCGACATAGGAATGAAAGGGCTCGTTTTTTTCAGGAATGAGCCAGTCTATAAAAATCAACTCACAGTTCTCGGGAAATTCAAGTCTTTCCAATACTTTAAAATCGGCTCCGAGACCGCTTACTACATAAATTTTCATAGTACTAATTTATGAAAAACATGGTAAAAAGCAGAGATTAAATTTGGACTGTACATTATTTGAACCATTAGCTTATTGAAGGTTTTTAGAATTTAGGATTTAGACGCATGAAGTTTTAACGCAAAGTTTCTGATTCATTGCTCCTTATTTAAGAGAGGCAAAGGATCGTGACTGCGCCACTGAATAAGCGGTCGGATTGCAACCGAATTAATGAATAATGAATCTTGACACCCAGTTTATGCTACAAAAAATGGGCAGTTTATAAAAACCGCCCATTTTAATATTTGAAAGTATATTTTACTTATTTCTTTTTCTTTACAGGAACCCTGTTCTCGTTATCCAGTTTTTCCGTAGAAACTCTGAACTGGATATCCATTTCGTTCTTGATGAAATAATCTTTCAGTGAAGACTGGTAGAATACTTTAAAATCTCTTCTGTTCAGAGAGAACTTAGCCGATTCTACAACTACTGTAAACTGGGTTACGTATACATTGGCAGGGAAAGTAATTGTTTTTCTTACCCCTTTGATGGTAACATCACCGTAAACCGTTGAATTGTACTCACTGTTTGCTAAAGGAATGATTTTAGTCAAGTGAAATTTCGCGATCGGGAATTTTTTAACTTCAAAGAAATTGGTGCTTTTCAGGTCATTGGTAAGCTTGATCTGATCTTCATCGGAAACATCTCCCGCCATTATGCTTCTCATATCTATAATAAACTCTCCGTCTACAAGGACCGTTTTATCAAAATTGAATTTCCCGCTTTTCAGCTTTACCGTCCCTGAATGCGAAGAAGCTTCAGTTTTTACAACTTTATATCCCCACCACCTGATCTCTGATGAAGTCACTTTTGAAACCTTATCAAATTTCTTCTGTGCAGAAACAAATGATATGCTCACACACATCATAGCAAACAATAGTAATCTTTTCATTCTTTTTTATTTACAATTCAACAAAAATAAAAAAAAGTGTAGAACTTCTACACTTTTAATAATCTTTTTTTGATTAAATTATTTAGCAGTCACCTTTACAAGCATTTCGATGTCATCTTTCACAAAAACATCCTGCATAGTAGATTTGTAGGCCACATCAAATTTCTGTCTGTCGAAAGAGAATTTTTCAGAAACCAGGCTTACCACTCCTTTGCTGTAAGCAATTTTGGCAGGGAAAGTAATGGTGTTTGTTTTTCCTTTAACGGTAAGGTTTCCTGTTACTAATGAATTGTAGATCTTATCGCTGTTTTTCTTTACAGAAGTGATTTTAAAAGAAGCAGCAGGGAATTTTTCAACTTCAAAGAAGTCACCGTTCTTAAGGTGCCCGTTTAATTTCTGCTGATATTCGCCCGTAAGGTCAGTTGCGTTGATAGACGTCATATCTAATACAAAGCTTCCACCTACCAGATTATTTCCTTTCATGACCATGTCTCCTGATTTTACTTTTACAGTACCGTCATGAGAACTCGCTTCAGATTTTGCTACTTTGTATCCCCACCAGTGAACATCAGATGCTACCACTTTTTTTGACTGTCCGAATGTAAGACCACCAGCTAAAACCGCTAATAAGAATATTTTTTTCATTTGAATAAAGTTATTTACTTGTTTAATGATGCAAATGTAGCCAACTTATCCGATAGATTTCATTGATGTATATCAATAAATTTAATTATTTTTATGAATAATATCATCCATAAAAAAACTCCGAAAATTTCGGAGTTTTGTATGTTAATTCTGATAGTAAGCGGTGTACAGTGCAGCGCCTTTTAATGCGGTGTGATTCTGTTTGATCAGATAGAGCGGGGTGCTTTTCAGCAATCCTTCCATCTTATCGCTTATCTTGAACTTGTCATAGAATTTTCCTTTGTCAATATATTCTCTGATCGCCTGCGGAATATCTCCTGAGATCAGCAATCCTCCGGTAGCCTTAAGCTTCAGGACAAGGTTGTTGGCTTCTCTTGCAAGGAATTCCAGAAAGGTATCTAAAGCAATTTTACAGATCAGCACATCATCTTCTACTGCAGCTTTGTAAATTTCCTCCACAAAGTTTCCTCCGTTAAGGCGTTCTGCAAGCCATTCCGGTTCCGGATGTCTTTTTACGTCTCTTAAGAATCTGTAGATATTGAAAAGACCGGTTTTAGAAAGTACATTTTCCCAGCTTACAATACCATAGATATTATTTAAGAACTGATAAAATTCTACCTCAACATTTGTTCTTGGTGAGAATTCCGAGTGCCCACCTTCTGTTGCAAAAGGTCTCAGGTATTTTCCGTCAAAGAAATATCCGGCCTCACCCAGTCCGTTTCCGGGAGCAAGGATCGCTACATTTCCTTTTTCAAGATGTCCGCTGGTATAAATAGGATCCAGATCGCTGTCCTCAAGAAGCCCCATTCCATAGGCTGATGCTTCAAGGTCATTCAGCATATCTGCTTTCTCAAATCCAAAGTCTCTGGTATATTCTTCAATATCCAGGTCCCAGCCCAATCGTGCAGGGCTGCTTTTGCCATCAATTACGGGTCCCGGCACAGCCATTGCCAGACGCTTCACATTGTCCAGCTGATTGTCCTGTATGAATTTTCTCAGAATGTCAGAAAATGAAGTATAGTCTTTAGTACTATATTCATTCTGAATCTTTATCTCAAGACCTCCGTTACTGGAAACAAAATAGCCTAAGATTGTTATATCTTCACGGAGACTTGCTCCAATGATAGTGACATTATCATTATTACTGTTCTCTACTCCTGGTAAATAAAGCGGAAATTTTGGATTCAAAATCATAACCTCAAATTTTATCAAATATAATAATAGTTTTCGTAAATCCTGCAGGGAAGGAAAAAACCTTTTCATTTTCATAAAAAGGTTTGGCTAATAATTGTTTATATATTTATATATAAGTTTAACTACTTTCCTAATGGAATATTGTATCCGAACCCTACTCCGATATTCCCCACATTATAGTCCTGTCCTGCAATATCTCCTTTATCTCCTACAAAAACTTTCTGATACTGTACGAAGAAATTCCAGTCTCTGTTGTGGTATCCGATCTCCGGCTTGATGTAGAATCCTCCGTCCGGTCTGTCAGCAGAACTGTTGGAAGCAACTTTGTCATCTCCTACAAGGAAACCATATCCTAAGTCTGTTCCAAAATAGAAACCGGTCTGTTTAGGATAAATTCTTATTAAAGCTCCTACAGGAACTACTCCTACATCATTGTTATCATAACCGTTATTGCTTTTTCCGAAATAATGAGTATATCCTGTGGCAATACCTAATCCAAATCCGGGAGTGATCAAATTCTGATAAGATACATCTACACCTGCCGCTGCAGAAAGATTATCCGCAGGTACTGCTAAACCAACATTTGCACCTACTTTGATCATATTATTCATCTGTGAGTTCTGTGCGCTTGCGATACCTGCTGTTAAGATTCCAGCCAGTACTATTGCTTGTTTTAACATTTTCATAACTCTAATTTTTAATTTTACTATTCCAATAAGCTGTAAAAATCGTGCCAAGGAAGGTATTTTTTTTGGTTTTAACACTCATTTCCATCACAAACAAATGATTATCAATATGTTAATTTATATTAAAATTCAAATGATTGTTTAAATTAAATCTTAAAAAGAAATAATATTAAGAATTCTTAAACGTTATTATTTTAACCTTTTCTGTTCTATTTTATCAAAAAATTAAATGCTTCCACATGGCCGATTCATTATTACACAATAAACATCTTCTCTGGCGTGCCGGATTCGGAACCGGAATTAACCAGATCGGTGATCTGAAGAACAAGACTATAAAGATACTGGCTGATGATTTATTTCAAGAAGAGAACTTTACAGAAATTAATTACGATACACCCGACACTTTTATCCAGGAGGATATGATGTCCGGCAAAACCCCGGCAGAACAAAAGAAAGAAATGCAGCGCATCAGCAGGCAGCAAAATAATGAACTGAACCTGAACTTTCTGGACAGAATGGTGAACAGCAAAGAGCAGATGAGGGAAAAGATGGCTTTTTTCTGGCATGGACATTTTGCAACAAGAATCAATAATTCAAAATTTAACAAACAGCTCCTCAATACGGTCAGGGAGAATGCATTGGGCAATTTTAAAGATCTTCTCTTTGAAGTGAGCCAGTCGCCGGCCATGCTGAACTTCCTCAATAATCAGCAGAACAAAAAGGGCCATCCGAATGAAAACTTTGCCCGCGAAGTGATGGAGCTATTTACCATGGGAAGGGGAAATTATACTGAAAAAGACATCAGGGAAGCTGCAAGAGCATTTACCGGATGGGGCTATGATAAAGAAGGCTACTTTAAGGAAAGAAAAAATTTGCATGATGAAGAAACCAAAACTTTCCTTGGAAAAACCGGAAATTTCACCGGAACCGACATTTTAAATATCATCCTTGAACAAAAAGCTACAGCGAAATTTATCACCACAAAAATATATAAGTTCTTCGTTAATGAAAATGTAGACAGCTCTATTGTGGATCAGTTGAGCACTGGCTTTTACAATTCAGGGTATGATATCAAAAAACTTATGGCTGAAATCTTTTCAAGCTCATGGTTCTATGCCGAAAAGAATATCGGGAACAGAATAAAATCTCCTATTGAATTAATGGCCGGAATGATGCGGATGCTTCCTATGAATATTCAGAGCCCGGAAAATCTCATTGTTTATCAGAAATTGCTGGGGCAAATGCTGCTCTACCCACCTAATGTTGCCGGATGGCCCAGCGGAAGATCATGGATAGACAGTTCTACCCTGATGCTGAGATTGCAGATTCCACAGATATGGTCCGGATTGCGCCCTTTGGAATACAGCCCCCGACAGGATGATGACATCGACATGGGTATGAAGTCCCGTGAAACCGCCATGAACAAATCATTTAAGAATCCCAACATTACCATAGACTGGAGCAGGCTGGAAAAAGTATTTGCGGATAAGAAATGTGAAGATTATCTCATCCAGAAAGCCAAAACACTGGATATGGATTCTGTTAAGAATTTTTCGGACAAAAGTATAAAGATGAATATCATCAACCTGATGTCTACCCCGGAATACCAGTTGTGTTAGGTTGCAGGTAACAGGTAAAAGTTGCCACTGCCTGGATCTGCAGCTTATTAGCTTCAACCTGCTATCTGCCACCTTTAACCTAAAAACAAAATTATGTTAATCAAAAGAAGAGAATTCCTCAAAATAAGTTCATTAGCTACCGCATCGCTTATGATGCCCAATTTTCTGAAAGCAATAACACTGGATGAAGCCTTGGAGCCTAATCAGAAGATTCTTGTCGTACTGCAGTTTACAGGCGGAAATGATGGACTGAATACCATTATTCCTACAAAAAACGACATTTATTTTAAAGAAAGAAACAGTATTGCCATCAAAGATTCCTTAGCGCTTAATGATGAAACGGGAATCAATCCGGCACTTTCCTACTTTAAAGAACTTTTTGATAACGGTGAACTTTCGGTGATGAATAACGTAGGATACCCGGATCCTGATAAATCGCACTTCAGAAGTATGGATATCTGGCATTCTGCCAGTCGCAGCGATGAATTCCTGGAAACAGGCTGGCTGGGCCGTTTTCTGGATGAAGAATGCTACCGCTGTGAACATCCCACACAGGCTCTGGAAGTTGATGATATGCTGAGCCTGGCACTGAAAGGGGAACATAATAAGGCATTTGCCTTTAAAGATCCTAAAAGACTTTATCAGACGAGCCAGGAGAAGTATTTCAAATCCCTGTATGACCACCATCATGATGACGAAACCGTTTCCTATCTATACCAGACTCTTGGCTCTACCATTAATAATGCTGATTATATTTTTGAAAAAAGTAAGTCAAAAAAAACAGATCAGACGTATCCGAATTCACAGCTTGGGAAGGATTTTAAAACGGTAGCTTCGCTGATCAAATCTGATATTAATACCAGGGTCTATTATCTTTCCGTGGGAAGTTTTGATACCCATGTTAATCAGAATGACAGGCAGAAAAAGCTCTTCAGTGACATCAATGAAGCTGTAAAATCATTTGTAGCCGATCTGAAAAGCAACGGAATTTTCAATGATGTTCTCCTGATGACTTTCTCGGAATTCGGACGCCGGGTGGCTCAGAATGCCAGCAACGGAACGGATCACGGAACAGCCAATCAGATGTTTTTTATCAGCGGAGGCCTTAAGAAAAAAGGGCTTCTGAATGCGCTTCCTGATCTGCAAAAACTGAATGAAGGCGATCTGATTTATACGGAAGATTTCAGAAAAGTCTATGCTACAATTCTGAAAAACTGGCTGAAAGCGGATTCTTCCAAAGTATTAGGCTGGAAAAACGGAGTTTATGATTTTATTTGATTGAATTCAAAATAAAACTGCCACTCTGATTGTATACATCAAAATGGCAGCGGATAAGTCCCCCACAGATTGCATATGCAGGAGATATGTATGTTTAATCTACGTTATTTAAAAATCTTTGTAAAGCTATCTTTTTCGAGGCTTTCCAGTGAAAAATCAAAATCAGCCTCTTCTTTTTCAGGAATCACTTCCCCTCCCAGTTCTGCAACCAGATCATTAAACGACAACGGCTCGTACCACTGCTGATATAATGCATCCGTGGCCATCACTGAGATCTTTGAGCGCCCTGAAACATGGGCATGCCCGGCTCCAAAATTCAGCAGTACAAAACACTGTTTTTCCCCTTTTGGCAGCAGCATTCCAAGGACGGTCTGCCTCTGAACGGAATTACATTTCACTTCTGCAAAAAGATGATCAGGGTTCATCATATATGCTCTCGAAATATAATCTCCTTTTCCGATCACAATCTTATATCCGCAGTCCGGGCTTCCGGAATATACATTATTCATAATCAGAGTCGGAACTTTCAGACCTTTGGCAGCATACAGATATTCCACAGCACCGTTGGGTGCAGAGGTCATATCTCCGGAATACATCAGGTTCCCGTTATCCTGGTTATAGGCAGCATTCCATCCTGTTTTCCCGCCAATATTCAAGGCTGAAAGATCAAGGTCATTTGCTCCCCAGTTATCTTCCCAATAGATTCCGACCGCCAGCTTTTCCCCGAGGAATCTTGTTCCGGCAGGCATATTTCCTACAAACATTTTTTCCGAGGTGGGCAGTCCAAACTCTATATGTTCAGGAAAATAGAATTTCTTTCCGGAAAGAACGAATCTTGATTTTAAATAATTCAAAATAAAATCATAGTTCTTTTCACTTACTGTTCCCTGTTTTCCGGCTTTCACCCAGGATTTTCCGTTCCTGATTCTATACACAAACGTATCCTGTCCGTACATCCTTACATAACAGGCTGACAAAGCTTTGAACAGAGCAAAAGGAGTGGCATTATCCAGCCAGTGCAGATCACTTTTTTCCAGCAGCGTATGAGTAGCTTCATTCAATGGGTTTGCAACCAATGGCTGATGATGAATTTTCGACAGTTTTGAGATCTTGTTGATTGTTTTTGAAGATCTTTTTTTATACGCTAAAAACAAGGGTTTGAATCTGTTGAAAATCTCGGCAAGCCTTTCCAGTCCATACTTTTCAAACAAATCAGACGGATCAAATTTACTTTCTTTAATAGCCTTAATTAATTCTTCGTTTTTGATCAGAAGTGTAGTATCCGTCGTTTTATAAATCACATATCTGAAAAATTCTACAGGATTAGCCGGGTAAACCTGGTACAGATCTGCTATTTTGACGATAGCTTCCTTATTTCTGATATTTTCAGTTCCTGTAAAAGTATAATTCAAGTCTTTTGTTAAAATGGAAAGAAGATCATTAATCGTTTCATCCTTCAGGGCTATTCCTGACTTAAGCAGTGACAGGCATTTTTCTGTCATTTCTTCTTCAGAATAGGCTTTAATCACTTTGAAGACCAGTTTTGCATTGGGAACGTTCAAGATTTCATCAGGAATATAGATTTCATCCTGGAAATTACTTCCATAGGTAGAAATATAATGTTTTAGCTGTTCAATAAGCAGCTCAATTCTCGTACTCTCTTTTATTTTCTGCCAGGATTTATGAAAGGTCTTATTCAGATCATTCCCGTTTAATTTTTCCTTTGCATAAAATTTAATGATCTGTTCTTTAGCCCAAACGGCATCCGCTTCGATTACAAAGCCTGTATCAGAAATAAAAGGTCTGCTTTCAGTTTTTTTGGCCAGTACGGCATTAAATAATTGAAGTGTTTTCATCTTAATAAACATTAAAAATAAGTGAGGAGTATGGTTTTTAAAGAAACAATATAGGAACTCCTTTTACCTATTATTTTGAAAAAGGCGGAGAGTAATTACCCATTATAGGAACTCTGTGTGCCTTATTATTTTTTTACTGATGAAAACACTTCAAATGGTATTCAAATATAAGTATTTTCATCGGTATTGTGGAGCAGACAGGAATCGAACCTGTGACACGTACATAGGAACTTCGTCTGCCATTAGCGGAAAGTGAACACTGCTCTACCATCTGAGCTACTGCCCCATCAAGACTGATTATTTTATAAACCTTATAGATTTTAAAGACCTATAAGGTTTAAATTACATTGTCTTCTTCATTATGCTTTTCTAAACTTCTTCTTTTTCTTCCACGGGGCGTTTTTCCCTACACCACCTGCCATGATACATCCGTAAGGCATTACCTCATCCAGGACTTCACAAAGCCCGTATTCTTCAATCTGTGCTCTTACGTTTTTAGCACTTTTATAAGCACTTGGCAGTTCGGAAATATCAATTTCATTGGAGAAGAAACGGATATCCAGTCCTTTGGTCTCTTCATCGAAAATCTCTTCAACCGTTTTATGGGCCAGTGATCTTTTATGCTGTGTTCTGCTGAAATTTCTTCCGGCTCCGTGAGGGGCAAACCCCAGATTTCTCTCGTTAGTTTTTCCCTGAACAATCAAAACCGGTTCTGACATATTCAGCGGAATCAGTCTTGGCCCTGTGATATCCGGCATAAACTTATCGTCTAACGGAGTGGCTCCTTTGGCATGATAAAACAGATCACCGTCTCTGAAAACGAAGTTATGTTCATTCCAGTATCTATCCTGCTTTTCTGTTCCCAGTTTATTTAAAACTGCATCATGAATATTGGTATGATTTTCCTTCGTCCATGTTCTGATCAGCTGAAGAGCTTCCCAATAGGCCTGCCCTTCTTCCGTATCGAAAGAGATCCATGCATTTTCTCTCAGTGTTTCGGGAGAAATATCCTGTCTGAAACGGTTGGCTACCTTCATTCCTTTATCGTAAAGAGCAGCACCCGGAGCTCTTGAACCGTGATGGGTAACCAGCATGGTATTTCCTGTATTTTTTGATTTTCCGACAAAAAGGAAATGGTTTCCGTCTCCCTGGGTTCCCATATGAGAACGGGCAATGCTGATCAGTTTCTCATCATTTAAGAAGTCATTTTTTCTGAACGCATCCATCAGTTCCTGAGACATTGGCATCTGTTCACCTCTCGGTCTTCCTCCATACCCGAAATGTGTCACTGAATGGGCTGCATCCAAAACTTCTTTAGGATCGGCATCTCCAAAATCCGTCAGCATTACCGAACAGCAGATATCTGCGCTATGAAATCCCGGGTGGATCGCGTTTTTAGCCACAACCACTCCACCTACCGGAATCAGTCCTTCCGGTCCTGTAGGACAGGCATCAGGCATCAGGGCACCGGTGGTTAAAGTAGGTGTTTTCATCAGGACTTTCATCGTATTGATTACTTTTTCTACGTTATCGGCTTCACTTTCATGCTCAGCTCTGATGTTGATGGTAAAATCTTTCGCTGTATCGTGGAGCGGAATAATATCCGGCTGTCTGAACTGAATCAGATATTCGCTGATCTGAACTTCGTCCAGATTATTTTCATTGATATGGGTAATGGCATGTTTAAACCATTTCGCTGGTCTAAATCCTAATTCAATTAAGTGATTTCCGTTAAATTCCATTTGTCTTCTCATTTTGATAGTGCAAAGTAATAACACAAGTGCGCAATATTTCTGCGCAGATAAAAATATTTTAATTATTTTTGTAAAAAAGTGGAGAAAGCTTAATTGCTATTTGCCAATCAACGATAAAATTAGAAAAATATGTTACCGGAACAATTAAAAAACAGTCCTGAAACCATTCAGTTCAAAGAAGTTATTGCTTATATTGATGAAAATTACGATTTCACACCGACTTCTTTTAAAAATGGAAATACCGTCAACGAAGCCGGCCAGAATAACGGTTCGTGCAAAGTTTTCAGTTTTGCAAAGCTTCAGGGATTGTCCAAAGAACAGACGCTTCCGCTTTTTGGAGAATTTTACAGGGAAGATGTCTTAAAAAATCCGGACGGAACGGATCACCAGAACATCAGAAACTTTATGCAATACGGGTGGGAAGGAATTTCCTTCGAAGGAGAAGCATTGAAAGAGAAATAATTTAAACAACCCGAGGTTGAGATAAGAAAATACCTGAAACAATTGTTTTTTAATCGCAAAGGCAAACAAAGTAGATTCTCTGGTACGTTAATAAGGAAAACAAGGGCATTTCATTCAGCAAAGTAAGACCAATATACAAATGAATGTTTTTTAAGGCTTTGTTTATCTTTGCGTTTAGTTTAATCCTTATCACGAATTCAGGTTAAACAGGTCAATGGTGAATTTTGCTTCGCAAGTGAATGGTGAATTATTAAAAATATTGACTTGCGAAGCAAAATTCACCTTTCACTATTCGCTCCCCCCTTTCATTCTATCACAAAAAACCACATAACCATGTCATCCAATAAAAATGCCCTCATCCGTTACAAAACATTAGATAAATGTCTTAAGAACAAATACCGAAAATATACGCTGGAAGATCTTATTGATGCTTGCTCTGATGCACTGTTTGAGTTTGAAGGTAAGGAATCTTATGTAAGCAGGCGGACGGTTCAGCTGGATCTGCAGAATATGCGGAGTGAGAAATTCGGATATGAAGCCCCCATTGAAGTATACGACAGAAAATATTACCGCTACAGCGATCCTGAATACAGCATCCACAATATTTCTGTGAATGAAAGCGACCTTAAAGCGATGAATAATGCGGTTCAGATCCTGAAACAGTTTAAGGATTTCTCCATGTTTAAAGAGATGAACGGGGTCATTCAGAAACTGGAGGATTCCATTCATTCCACCGGACAGAAATCAATCATTCATCTGGATAAAAATGAACAGCTGAAAGGGCTTGAGCATATTGATCTTCTTTATGAAAGCATATCCAACAAAAGGGTGCTCAATATTCTCTACCGCAGCTTTACCGCTAAAGAATCCAGTAATTATATGGTTCATCCGCAGCTTCTGAAGGAATTTAATAACAGGTGGTTCCTGATCTGTCAATATAAAGGTAAAATGTACAATTTAGCCCTGGACAGAATGGAAAAGATTGATGTGGAGGAAAACGTCCAGTATATTGATAAAGATCTGGATGGTGATGAATATTTTAAAGATATTGTAGGGGTTACGGTTTCTGAAACGATGGCTCCCAGAAATGTTGTTTTCTTTGTAGATTCTTCCAATGCGCCTTATGTAAAAACAAAACCGCTTCATAAAAGTCAGGAGATTATAAGCGAAACGGAGGATGGTACATTATTTAAGATCTGTGTACAGATTAATTTTGAACTCGAAAGAGTGCTGCTGGGCTTTGGAGAATGTCTGATTGTTCATCAACCTAGAAAGCTGAGGTTAAAGCTTCAGGATAAATTTAGAGCTGGATGTAAAAACTATGAAAATTTAGAAGTTCCTGATGAGGGGTTGATTTAATTCTTTCTACATTTTTAACCACAAAAGGGACAAATTTTTTAAACACTTTAGTTATTTTTAAGTGACAGGATGTCTGAAAAGAAGATCACTTAATTTTCCTTGAAAATCTACGATTTTTATGATGATTAAATTCGTCGGATCAGAATTCCTTCTCCTTGGAGGGTGGCAAATCGAAGATTTGACGGGGTGGTAAAAAATCAGCCTAATGATATCCTCTACAACACCGATCAATCCTACCATTTTTAAAATGGCTCAGAAATTGTATTAATTTATACATTAAAAAAATCTTACTATGAAATCAAGAATATTTAAAGCATTGATTGCCATTATAGCACCTATCGCGATAGAATACATCGTAAAAAAGATATCTCAGAAACTGGATAAAAAACAAGCGGAGAAAGGAAAAGAAACAAAGCAGATTACTGCTTAAAAGTAGAAGTAGTTAGAATTTAATTTTATTGAAAAGAGGCTGTCATTAGTATGTACAGCCTCTTTTTTCGTTCAATAGCTTTTAATAATATCTTTTACGAAAATCTACGCAAAAAGACTGCGCACTCCTACTTTTACTTTGCCTTAAAATTGAGCATAATGACACCAAAAATACTTGAGAAAATAAAAGAAATAGAGGAAACACGCAGTGTAGAAGTCCTTTTGGCTGTGGAATCAGGAAGCAGAGCATGGGGTTTTGCTTCCCCGGACAGCGATTATGACATACGCTTTATCTACCGGCATGAAAAAGACTGGTATCTTTCTCCCTGGGATAAAGACGAAACCATAGAATTCATGACTGAGGATGATCTGGACGGTTCGGGATGGGACCTCCGGGAAAACATTTCATTTGTTATTGAAGTCGAATGCGGCTTTACTGAGCTGGTTTTATTCTCCTATCGTTTATAAAAAGAATGAGAAGTTTTTAGAGCTGTTCACTCCTTTGGCAGATGCCTGTTTTTCGCCAATAGCGGTCTCTTACCACTATCTGAGCATGAGTAAAAAATATCTGGAAGCCTGCAGAAGTGATGAAGTAAAACTGAAAAGCTATTTTTACTGTCTGAGAACTGCACTGACCGGAAAATGGATCATAGAAAAAGGAACAGTTCCTCCTGTTTTATTCAGTGAATTGTTAGTTTTGGTTGATGATTATACCCGAAAAAAGATAGAAAATCTTATCGCTTTAAAAGCTACTAAAGGTGAATCTTATGAGCACCCGAATGATTGGGAACTTTTTGGGTTTTTAGAAAAGACCGTTTTGGAAAATGAAGAAAAATCGAAAAGTCTTAGAAGTGGGAGGACTGATAAAAGCGAAATGGAGAAGATTTTCCGGAAAATACTAAGATAAAAAATGAAAATATTTAACTTTTTTAAAAAGAAGGTCACACCTACCCCAGAACGGAAAGTTAATACTGTACCCAAACTTTCAACTCATCCTTTTCTCAAAAAATGTGAATATTTGAGGGAAGAATATGGATTGATTATTCCGGATGTTTATAAGGACTTTTACAAGATACAGTATTGCTGAAACCAATTTCTATTACCGGGTTTTCTGGGAAGAAATGAATCATTATAATTATGAAATTATCTTTTATACAGAGAATTTTGTAAGGTATGTCATTAAAAGATATTATGAAACATTCGGAAACCATGCAGATTCTGAATTGCTTCAGGAAATTCTTGAAGAAGGAGAGTGTGAATTTGTTCGTAAAGAGAATAAGTTCAGGGCTGAGCATATTGACCTTTCATTCCTTGATCTGTGCTATGAAGAGCGTGGCAGAAACCAGGACGATCTCATGATTGTACTTGATGTTTACGCTGATTGCGGAGGAGCGGAATATTTGATTCTGAGCAGCGACAAAAAGGGATATTCCGGCGGATGTTATCATGGAATGAGTGAAGATATAGAATATAATGGAAAAACAATAAAATACAGGACTTTAAATCATTACCGGTTGGTGAGTGATGAAATTTTAAAAACAATTTACAATCACTGAAGCCTGTAAAACATTATAATTTATGGTATACAATAAAAAATAATTTGCTAAACAATTTCATCATGACCATCAAAGACCTAAAATCCAACAACCTCATCCTCTTCGAAGCCATCTCCGGAAGCCGTGCTTTTGGTTTAGCCACAGAAAACTCGGATACAGATATCCGTGGCGTATATTATCTCCCAAAAGAAGAATTTTACGGACTGAATTATATTCCGCAGATCTCTAATGAAACCAATGACATTACTTATTATGAGATCGGACGGTTTGTAGAGCTGTTACAGAAAAACAACCCCAATATTCTGGAAGTGCTGGCAAGTCCGGAAGACTGTATTCTGCAAAAGCATCCGCTGATGGATCTTCTCCGTCCGGAATATTTTTTGTCTAAATTATGTAAAGATACTTTTGCCGGATACGCTGTTTCACAGATCAAAAAGGCTAAAGGACTGAATAAAAAAATCCTTAATCCCATAGAAAAGGAAAGAAAATCAGTTCTTGATTTCTGTTATATTCTTGAAGATCAGGGATCGGTTCCTCTTAAGAAATGGCTTTCAGAAAGCGGAAAGATGCAGGAAAAATGCGGACTGGTCAATATCGGGAACATCAAAGGAATGTACGCCGTTTTTTATGATGAATCCGAAACTTTAGGGTATAAGGGAATGATCCAGCATGAAGAAGCCAACCAGGTGTCTGTATCCTCCGTTCCGAAAGACGAAAAACCAGCAGCCTATCTCTTCTGTAATCTGGATGCCTATTCCACGTACTGCAAAGACTATAAAGAATACTGGAAATGGGTTTCCGAACGTAATGAAGACCGTTATAACGTCAACCAGGAACACGGACAGAATTATGACAGTAAAAACATGATGCACACCATCCGTTTATTGCAGTCCTGCGAGCATATATTTAAAACCAATTCGTTAAATATCCGCGTAGACAACAGAGAGGAATTACTCGATATCAAAGCCGGAAGCTGGTCCTATGAAGCGGTCATGCAAAAAGCAGAAGATCTGATAAAGTCTATAGAACTTCATCACGCAGCTTCTACCCTTCCCGAGTATCCGGACATAAAAAAGACGGAGAAAATCTTAATAGAGATACGCGAAAACTTATACGGTTAAATCTTAATATTCCTGACATTTAAAGTTATCAGGAATATTAAGATTATTTTTTCTTTGAAGCTTTGGCTGTCGAATTATAATCCAGGCATATTCTTATCCAGTATTCAAAGTCATCAGGCTTTTGAAAACCTGCAGGTTCCACATAACAATAGCCTTTAAGCTGTTTCCCTTTCATGATCATCGGAAGAAAGCCGGTTCTTTCCGAAACTTCCTCTTCCAGATCAGGATGATAACGGCACATGAGATTATCATGGCTCACATTGATGCACATTTTACCATTGACCAAAAATGATAATCCACTGAACATTTTCTTTTCGTTGATCTCAAGATCCGGAAATTCTGAAAGCCGTTCACGGATTCTGTCCGCAAGTTCAGTACTGTAAGCCATAAGAATAATTTATACTTTAAATTTAACCAAAAAGTGGCTACTAAATATATTTTTTCTTTTTGAGTTGTCGTCAAATCAAATCATACTATTAATAAGTTTTAACGCCAACATCAGCATTATCTGCCAGATCCGGGAAAAGCATAAACATTCAATTTTGTTACAAAAAAAATCCCTCATTTCTGAGGGATTTCATTATATATAAGATTTGATCTTAAGCTTCAGATGAAGGATTTTGATCTCCGGCAGGTGTTTCCCCTTCCGGTCTTGTATTCTCTTCTCTTCTTGCCGGTCTGTCAGGTCTGCCCTGTCCTTCCGGTCTTCTGTCACCTTGAGGTCTGTCTTGGCCTTCCGGTCTCGGTTTAGATTCAGGTCTTGCAGGTCTTGGTAAAAGAACTTTTCTTGAAAGCTTCATTTTCTTACGGTCATCATAACCCATGAACTTCACTTCTACTTCGTCACCTTCGTTGTAAGGAACTTTGTCCAGACGAGCCCACTCGATTTCAGAAATGTGAAGAAGTCCTTCAGTACCTTTCGCAATCGCTACGAAAGCTCCGAAATCCATTACTTTCACTACTTTTCCTTGGTACACTTCACCTACTACTGGTACAAATGTAATCTCGTTGATTCTGGCGATCGCTGCATTGATTTTCTCTCTGCTTACACCAGAAATCTCAATTCTTCCGATTTCTCCTACTTCTTCAATAGCAATAACAGTATCTGTATCTTTTTGAAGTTGTTGAATGATTTTTCCACCAGGCCCGATCACAGCACCAATGAAATCTTTAGAGATTTCAAGCATTACCATTTTCGGAGCGTGCGGTTTCACATCTTCTCTTGGAGCAGAAATAGTTTCATTTAATTTATCTAAGATATGAAGTCTTCCGTTTCTTGCCTGTAGAAGAGCTTTTTCCATGATATCCATAGAAAGACCCTGGATTTTGATATCCATCTGACAAGCGGTGATACCGTCTGCAGTTCCCGTTACTTTAAAGTCCATATCTCCCAGGTGATCTTCATCTCCTAAGATATCAGAAAGGACAGTGAATTTTCCGGTTTTAACGTCTGTTACCAATCCCATTGCAATCCCAGAAACAGGTTTTGCAATCTGAATACCGGCATCCATCAATGCTAAAGTTCCGGCACAAACAGTTGCCATAGAAGATGAACCGTTTGATTCCAAAATATCAGAAACGATACGGATGGTGTAAGGATTCTCTTCAGGGATCATGTTTGCCAAAGCTCTCTGAGCCAGGTTTCCATGTCCTACTTCTCTTCTCGAAGTTCCTCTTAAAGGTCTTGCTTCACCAGTTGAAAACGGCGGGAAGTTATAATGTAAGAAAAATCGTTCGTCATAATTTACCATTACGCTGTCTACCATGTTCGCATCTTTCACTGAACCTAACGTTACAGCTGTTAAAGACTGAGTTTCCCCTCTTGTAAAGATGGCAGAACCGTGAGCTCCCGGTAAATAGTCAATTTCGCTCCAGATTGGACGAATAGTTTCAGGATCACGGCCATCAAGACGGATTTTATCATTCAAAATCATCTGACGCATCGCTTCTTTCTCTACATCGTGGTAATATACTTTAGCGAAAGGGGTTACTCTTTCTAATTCTTCAGCATTATCTACATATTGAGCCAAAAACTCATCCAGAACAGCTTTGAATTTTTCACCTCTTTCTTCTTTTCCTGAAGGAGTTTTCGCTACTTCATATACTTTATCGTATGTTTCTTTCCACACTTTCTCACGGATGGCTTCATCGTGATTTTCGTGGCTGTATTCTCTTTTCGGTAAAGATTTACCTACCTTTTCAGCTAATCTTTCTTGAGCTTCAACCTGTTTTTTGATTTCTACGTGAGCAAACTGGATCGCTTCAAGCATTTCCTGCTCAGAGATTTCTTTCATCTCCCCTTCTACCATTACGATAGAATCTTTAGTTGCTCCCACCATGATATCAAGGTCAGCAATTTTAAGATCTTCAAATTTAGGGTTGATAGAAAGTTCACCGTTGATTCTTACGACTCTTACTTCAGACATTGGTCCGTTGAAAGGAATATCTGTAATAGCAATGGCTGCAGAAGCTGCAAGACCTGCTAAATCATCAGGAATTGACTGTCCGTCATAAGAAATTAATGAAATCATTACCTGAACTTCAGCATGGAAATCTTCAGGGAATAATGGTCTAAGAACTCTGTCTACCAAACGCATGGTCAGGATCTCCTGATCTGATGGTCTGGCTTCTCTTCTAAAAAAGTTTCCAGGAATTTTTCCTCCTGCGTAGAATTTTTCTCTGTAATCTACAGTTAAGGGTAGAAAATCTACTCCGTCTTTTGCTTCTTTGCTGGCTACAACAGTTGCTAAAAGCATTGTTCCGCCCATTTTTACGACTACAGAACCATCAGCCTGTTTTGCTAATTTTCCTGTTTCAATTGTGATTTCTCTGCCGTCTGCAAGAATAATCGTTTCTGTAATTGCTTGAGGTATACTCATAAATTGTTTGTGTTGCACTCCGTATTGAGTGCTTTAATTATTGATATTTCGTCTAAATTTTCGTCTGCAAATATACCATATAATAATGAGATATTAAATTTTCAGTCTCAGAAATACTACTCAGAATCGTAAGATTTCCCCTCCTTTTTTATCAAAGATGTAAAAATTACTGACGGCCTGTTTAACCTGTTCATTATCCCAGATGGTAAAAAATGTTTTTTTTAAAGTAAATTGATTATTAAATCCTGTTGTTTTCGTATTATTGTCTCAAAAAGTGCAAATAAGGCATCAGATACATTTTATCTAAAGAAAAGTCTTCTGAAAGTTGCAGAAAAACAGATCACTGCCTTATATTTGCCATGCTTCTCAAAATATGTATGCAGCAGACGAAACAACTGAAAAGAGCTTAACGTTCTTTTTCAAATAAATAAATGTTTATGACCAATAAAGAAGTAAAAACACAGAGCAGGAATTACACTATTCCTTTAATTACAATTACTTTGCTCTTTTTTATGTGGGGATTCATTACCTGTATGAATGATATCCTGATCCCCTATCTGAAACAGCTTTTCAAACTCACCTTTTTCGAATCGATGCTGGTACAGTTCTGTTTTTTCGGAGCGTATTTTATTGGTTCACTGATTTATTTTCTGATTTCTATTTCAAAAGGAGATCCTATTAATAAAGCAGGCTACAAGAAGGGAATCATGTTTGGGATTTTTCTGGCTGCCTTTGGATGTGTCTTATTTTATCCGGCAGCAACTTTTTCTTATTATCCTTTATTTCTGGGGGCTTTGTTTATTCTGGGGCTGGGCTTTACTGTGCTTCAGATCACGGCCAACGCATACGTGTCATTACTCGGAAGCGAAGAATCAGCTTCCAGCCGACTGAATATGACCCAGGCTTTCAACGCCTTCGGGACCACGATCGCGCCGGTACTGGGAGGCCATCTGATCTTTGAATTTTTCTCAGCTCCTGACGGTTCTTTCAGTGCTGTGGCCACAAGAATTCCTTACCTGATCTTTGCAGGAATCCTGTTATTGGTTGCATTATTAATTTCGAGGGTACAACTGCCTTCTTTCCAGACCCAGGAAGAAGAGATCGTAAAAGGATGGGGTGCTCTTCAGTTCAGCCATCTGAAATTCGGAGTTTTTGCTATGTTCTGCTATGTAGGCGGAGAAGTGGCGGTGGGAAGCTTCATCATCAGCTTTCTGGAGCAGCCACAAATCATGGGTTTTAATGAAATCATCAGCAAAAATTATCTTGCACTTTATTGGGGTGGCGCAATGATCGGACGTTTTCTCGGCGCTATTTCTTTGAACCAGTCGTTGAGCCAGGGTAAAAAGGCTGTATATATGCTGGGTGCGGCTGCAGCTGTTTTCTTAGTTATTTTCAGTATCGTAGACCTAAGCTTTGCACAGGTCAGCTTTTTCCTTGTATTTATTGTACTTAATTTTATTGCTTTCTTCATCGGTAAAGCAGCTCCGGCAAGAACATTATCTATTTTCGCAGCAGTAAATGTTGTCCTTCTTATTTCTGCGATGGTTAATCACGGTGAACTGGCGATGTACAGCATTCTGGGAATCGGGATCTTTAACTCTATTATGTTTTCCAATATTTATACTCTGGCCATTTCAGGTTTGGGTAAATATACCAGCCAGGGATCTTCTTTAGTGGTCATGGCTATATTGGGAGGGGCTATCGTTCCTATTTTCCAGGGATATCTTGCTGATCAGCTGGGAGTACAGCATTCATTTATCATTCCGGTATTCTGTTATCTGGTAATTCTTATCTTTGGAGCATACTGCAGTAAGTATTTAGGGCATGTGGAAAGCACTGAAGCAAAATCCGGACACTAGAAAACTATTTTTATACAAAATTTAACTTAATAATTAAAGTGAGATGTTTAAACGTCTCACTTTTGTTTTTAAATCTAATGTAGAGAGTAACTTTTATAGTGAACAGCATACTTATCAGGCAATCAACACCTTTATTCTTATGAAAATTCAATTACAGCTGGAATATTTTGCCTTTTTATTACTGGGACTATTTGCTTTTAGCCAGACAGAGCTTTCCTGGTGGTGGTTTGCCGGATTATTCCTGGTTCCGGACATTTCCATGCTGGGGTATGTCTTCAATAATAGAACAGGAGCATTTTTCTACAACTTATTTCATCACCTTGGATTGGCCGTCATCATATACCTTGCCGGAACTTTCCTTTCCCTTCCCTATCTTCAGATGGTGGGTGCCATAGTGTTTGCCCACTCAGCATTCGACAGAATACTGGGCTACGGATTGAAATATCCCGACAGTTTTCAGAATACACATTTGGGGAGAATTGGAAAAGATAAAAAAGTGGGAACATAAAAAAAGCAACCTCTTTCGAAGTTGCTTTTATTTGAAAATCTCTGTAGATTATTTTCTTAAACCTAGTTCAGCGATAATAGCTCTGTATCTTGTAATATCTTTTTTCTTAAGATAATCCAATAAGCTTTTTCTCTTACCTACCAATTTCACTAGAGATCTCTCTGTGTTGAAATCGTGACGGTTAGCCTTTAAATGCTGAGATAAGTGGTTGATTCTGAAAGTGAAAAGAGCTACTTGTCCTTCAGCACTTCCTGTGTCCTGTGCAGATTTTCCATGTTTTGCGAAAATTTCTGCTTTTTTTTCTGTTGTTAAGTACATTCCAATATTGTTTAATGATTATTATGTAACGGGTGCAAAATTAAGACTATTTTTTGATTCTGCAAACATTATCGATTTCATTTATTGATTTTGATAGAAAAAAATGTTAAAAATTTCTTAATAAATTGTATGTCATCCGGTGAAAAGGCAGTAATTTTGCATACGAATTACACAATGAGAAAATTTATATTTTTTACAGCTGTCGGAACTTTTTTACTGGTTGGTTTTATTTCGGTAAAAGCACAGAAAAATGCCGACAACAAGACAAAAAAAATCCTATACTTCAATCCCGAGGTAGAACCGGATATTGAGGAAATCAAAGAACCTACAAATCTTGCTTTTTTCAGTGCCGTTTCCGATAATTTCAGCGGAAGAAAAAATAAAATACTCAGAGCCGAAGTGCAGATTCCTTTCGACAGTATTGAAAAACAAACCATCACGGATTACTGTGTCAATAACGATGCTGATTTCGCCGTTGTTCCCAAAGTAAGATATTTCAAGGTAGGAATAGGTAAATATGTATTTTCCAACCAGGTTGTAGTAAGCATGAAACTTTTTGATGCAGGAGGAAATCTGGTTACGGAAACCGATTATGATACTTACCGGAAAAATATGCGTCTTTTAGGTTCCACCGAAAATTCTATTAAAATAGGAACAGACGGAGCGATCAAGGGGATTTTGAAAAAACTCAGAAAACTTAAATCCGGGGCTGGAGCAGAGCTTTAAAGGTGAAAAGGCAATTTTGCTTCGCAAGTCAATGGGCAATTGTTACTGTTAAAAAATTCACTCATTGACAATTCACTATTCACGAATCATTATCAACACTATTTTTAATTGTCCATAGTTAACTGTTGATAAACTGACAATTGACTATTCACAATTGACTATCCCATAATTCACTTCCCCAAAATTTTTTTCTATCTACGCTTTTTTGATAAATTCGGGAAACACCCAGAACAATCTGATTACTAGATAAATATTTTCACCAAGTGATGAATAATTAAATATTTTTTATTATTTTAGTGCTACAAATTAAAACTAAAATAATATGAAAAATTTAAAGAAGCTCAACAGAGAGCAACAGAAACAAATTAACGGAGGTGCTATTAACAGCTGTAACAATACCAACAGACCCTGCTCTATAGGATGGTGCTGCAATGGAGTATGCTCCCCTTATATATGTATTGATCCTGAGCTTTAAGTATTAGCTCTTTTATCTTAATGATTAAATCTTTTGCTATGAAAAATCTAAAGAAATTAAACAGAGAGCAGCAAAGCCAGATCAATGGCGGGACTATCGCAAGATGCGGTTTAACCAGACCATGCACCGTTGGATGGTGTTGTGATGGAGTATGTAGCCCACAAGCATGTATTGAATTCTAAGAGTCTTATCTTTTATTGAACTAAAAAATATTTATCATGAAAAATTTAAAGAAACTCAACAGAGAACAACAAAGAAAAATCAACGGGGGAGCTATTGAAAGATGCAGCGCAACCAGACCATGTTTCATTGGTTTCTGCTGCTGGGGCGTCTGTATGGAATATGACTGTATTGAAGAATAAATCAGTTTTTTACTTAATACAAAACATCCATGAGAAATCTAAAAAAACTCACCAGGAAACAGCAGCAGCAAATCGACGGTGGCCAATTGATCAGAAAATGTCAGGACCACAGCCAGTGTAGATTCGGGGAATGCTGTGACGGAGGTATGTGTATGCCTTCTCCTTACCCTTTATGCGGACCTATTCTTGAATAATATAGGTATTTATGAATTAAATTTAATTTTTGAACATCCGCTCCGGCGGGTGTTTTTTATTTCCAAAAAGATGTTCTGCTTTATTTTAATGTTTTATTAATCTTAATTTTTCGTCTTTCCTTCATAGTCTTAAATTTTTGAATTATTTTTGCATATCCAAAAAATTCACGTTTTGAATTCCAGAGACGAACTTATCTTTAATCCTGCCGATATCGCCGAAACTCTTAGCAATCTTCCTGCTGATGAGAGGCTTTTGGCATTTTTAAAAGTTCCGAAGGAATATAAAGCAGAAGTTTTTTCTCATCTTGATCCTGATTTCCAGGAAGAAACCATCCGAAGTATCGGAAGTGAAGAAGTTTCTGAAATCCTGAACGGAATGACTCCGGATGACAGAACCTCCCTTTTTGAGGACTTTCCGGATGAACTGATCAAGTATTCCATCAATCATCTTAATCCTCAGGAAAGAAGGATTGCCCTGAAGCTCCTTGGCTACAACTCAGATTCTATTGCCCGTCTGATGACTCCCTACTACATCCAGATCCGTAAAGAATGGACGGTAAAAAGATGTCTTCAGCAGATCAAAAAAGTCGGAAAAAGAGTGGAAACCATGAACCATCTTTATGTAGTGGATGAAAGGAACCGCCTGATTGATGATATTGCTTTAGGAAGCCTTCTGCTGGCAGAAGAAGATACTTTGATCTCGGATATGACCGACAATCATTTTGTAGCAATAATGACAACCACTTCCAAGGAGGATGCAGTAACTTATTTTGAAAAATATGACCGGACTGCCCTTCCCATCATTACAGAAGCCGGTGTCCTTGTAGGCATTGTAACTATTGATGATATCCTTGACCAGATTGAACAGCAGAATACGGAAGATATTCAGAAATTCGGGGGGCTTGAAGCATTAGATGATCCTTATACGCAGACTTCACTGATGGAAATGATCAAAAAGAGGGGTACATGGCTGATTATTCTTTTCTTTTCGGAAATGCTGACTGCTTCAGCAATGGGCTTTTTTGAAGATGAAATTCAGAAAGCTGTTGTACTTGCTTTATTTGTACCTTTAATTATTTCCAGTGGAGGAAATTCCGGTTCCCAGGCAGCAACCCTTATTATCCGGGCTATGGCTCTCCAGGAAATCGGTCTGAAAGACTGGTGGTATGTGATGAAAAAAGAGATCTTTACCGGGCTCGCTCTGGGTGGTATTCTTGGTGTTATCGGCTTTTTAAGGATTATGGTGTGGCATGAAGCAGGATTTTTCGATTACGGAATGTACTGGCCTTATGTGGGCCTGAGTGTAGGAGTTTCTCTTGTGATGATCGTACTTTGGGGAACGATTTCAGGATCCATGGTTCCTTTTATCCTGAAAAAACTGAATCTCGACCCTGCTACTTCTTCCGCGCCTTTTGTGGCTACTCTGGTAGATGTTACCGGACTTATTATCTATTTTTCCGTAGCCGGACTTTTTCTGACAGGAAAACTTTTGTAATTTAGGCAGACAAAGTCTGAATATGAAAGTTGTTTCCCTAGTCCCATCTATCACAGAGGCGTTATTTGATCTTGGTCTTACTGAAAATGAAGTTATCGGCAGGACGAAATTCTGCATCCATCCTGAAAATAAAGTAAAAAATGTTCCGGTTATCGGCGGAACAAAGAACATCAATATTGATAAAATCAAGGCATTGCAGCCGGATCTCATTCTGGCCAACAAAGAGGAAAATACCAAAGAGCAGGTGGAAGCACTGATGAACGATTTTAAAGTTATCGTAACCAATGTGGAAACCATTGAAGACAATTATTATCTTCTTAAAACACTCGGAAATCTCTTCAATAAAGAAGAAAGGGCACAGCAGTTCAATCTTAAGATCTATGAGGTTGTAGAGCAGGCAAAACTTGATTCAACGGTAAAAGCAGCTTACCTCATCTGGAAAAATCCTTATATGACCATCGGTTCGGATACTTTTATCCACAGAATCCTGTCAGAGATTGGTTTTGAAAACATTTTTAAGAACAGGACCCGTTATCCTGAGATCCAAATGGAAGATCTTGCTGAAGCAGATGTTATTATGCTTTCTTCGGAACCTTTCCCCTTCAAAGAAAAACATATTGAGGAAATGAAGGCTTTTTATCCTGACAAAAAGATCATGATCGTGGATGGAGAGGCGTTTTCCTGGTATGGAACACATATCGCAAAGTGCGGGGATTATTTTAAAGAATTCTTAGCTGAAATTCATGCGATGCAGCGTTAATTTTTTTTAACTACAAAAGAAGCAAAAGTTTTTAAACACTTAAGTTTTTATAAGTTGTCATAAAGGCTGCATAGAAGAGTCCATAAGTTCTTTGAAAATCTTGGATTCATACTGGCGGATATTCGTCTGAGGGATCAAAATTCCCCTCCTCCGGAGGGGTGGCGAAAATTCAAAGAATTTTTGACGGGGTGGTCAAAAAGAATATTCATATTTCTCAGCAACCTCTTGCCATGACCAGTTGGTGGCTTCGGGAGCCTCAGTCACCAATTGAATTTAAATGTACAAAAAAGCCCCGATTAAACCGGAGCTGATGTTTATATTTCGAAATCAAATTTCAATTATAAAATCTTGGATACTTCATTACAAAGCCATTCCAAAAGTTCACGGTCTTCGGCTGTAAACGGATCTACAGTATGGGAATCGATATCAATCTGCCCCACATTCTGACCGTCTTTGAAAATCGGAACTACGATCTCCGCTTTTGTATCGATAGAGCAGCTAAGATAATTACTTTCCTGGTGAACATCCGGAACTACGAATGTTTCATTGGAAACAGCAACCTGTCCGCAGATCCCTTTTCCGTAAGGAATGATAGTATGATCAGTAGGTGCTCCAACGTAAGGACCTAATTTCAGTTCATCCTTATCTCCGTTTTTAAAGTAGAATCCTGTCCAGTTGAAGTAAGAGATTTCCTGGTTCAGCAGGTGGCATACCTTCTGAAGCTTTTCTTCTGTATTGTGTTTCGGACTTTCAAGAATGGAAGAAAGTCTTTTCTTTATTTCTGACATTTTTATTTTGTTTTAGGAGAATTGTTTGAAGGAAAGCTCTTCTTTATAGCCGAACATTCCGCGTTCTTTTATCATTTCTGCCACACCTTCAGGAACCTGGTTTTCCCAGCCTTTAATGCAGCATGCAATTTTTCTTAATATTTCTCGGGAATAAATTTCCAGGAACTCCGGATTGTGATTGGTAATATCTACAATACGGTTGTTGTGCTTGAAATATTTGTAAAGCTCTTTTAAGTTTTCTTCTACCTTAAGATTTGAAGAATCCAGCAATTCATGCGTTTCAGGATCTTTGTAAGGATAAAGATACACCCTCATTCCGTTCCTGAAGAACTTTCCGAATGCTTCCAGAATTCCACCCGAAAGATCTTTATAATATTTCTCATCAAATACCATCAGAAGATTATTCACACCCATGGCAACACCGATGTCCCCGCTTGTATAGGATGCAAAATAATCGATCAGTCTGTAGTATTCCGAGAAGTTGGAAATAATAACGGTATAGCCCAGTTTACCGAGAATATCCACCCGGTCCATAAAATCTCTCTCATCAATATCTCCATCCGCCCTAAGGTTTGAAATAGTGATCTCAATAAGCACTTCTGTTTCTTCATGGGTACAGGTTGCGTCTTTCTGGAACATCTCAAGACCGTTTTTAAGCATATCGATATTCACCTTCGTTACGGGTCTGAAACTTCCTCTTACCGCAAATATATTTTTCTTGTATAAAACATCGGCAGGCAGCATATTGCTTCCCTGGGAATTGAAAATCACCGCATCTGTCATTCCATGCTTCACAAGCTGCAGCGACATGAGTCTGTTGTCAACATAGTCAAAAGCAGGACCGCTAAAATCGATCATATCAATTTCAAGACCGTCTTTTGCAATGTCGTCGTATAAAGATTCGATTAAATTTCTGGGATTGTCATAATAATGGAAAGCTCCGAAAATAAGGTTTACTCCAAGGTTTCCTAAAGTTTCCTGCTGTAGCGTAGCATCGTTTTCCTTAAATTTTACGTGAATCACGATCTCATTATAATCCTCGTTTTCCTTTGTCTGGAAACGGATTCCTACCCATCCGTGGCCTTTAAGCGTTTTATCGAAATTAATGGTAGTTACCGTATTCGCATAAGAGAAAAATTTTCTATTGGGGTTGTTTTCCCTTGAAATTCTTTCTTCAATTAACGCAACTTCATACCGGAGCATTTTACGAAGTCTGTTTTGAGTAACATACCTGTTTTTTGCTTCTTTTCCGTAAATGGCATCACTAAAATCTTTGTCGTAAGCAGACATCGCCTTAGCAATTGTACCGGAAGCCCCTCCTGCTCTAAAAAAGTGACGAACAGTCTCCTGCCCTGCTCCAATCTCTGCGAAAGTACCATAAATAGTAGGATCTAGATTAATTGTTAATGCTTTTTGTTTAGGAGTTAGTTTCTGATACATTAGGACGTGAAATTTTTCGTAAATTTACCAAAATTAAACCAACCTCAAAAGAAAATGAAGTTGAAATTTTTAGGAACCGGTACTTCCCAGGGTGTGCCCGTTATAGGCTGTACATGCGAGGTATGTACTTCCAAAAATCCCAAAGACAGGCGTTTCCGCTCCTCAGTAATGATTACTACTGAGGAAAGTAAAAAAATACTGATCGACTGCGGACCGGATTTCAGGGAACAGATGCTTCTCAACCACGAAAATACTGTAGATATTGTTCTTCTTACCCATGAACACAATGACCATGTGATTGGGCTTGATGATATGCGTCCGCTGATCTTTAAAAGCGGAAAAAATATGCCGATTTACTGCTATCAACGGGTTGGACATGAGATTAAAAACCGTTTTCCTTACGCCTTCGCTGATATAAGATATCCGGGAGCGCCAGCTTTTGATCTTCATGAAATTGAAAAAAAAACTTTCCAGGTTTTAGATACTGAAATCACGCCTGTGGAAGTGATACACTATGAAATTACGGTCTTTGGCTATAAATTTAAAAACCTGGCCTATATTACCGATGCCAATTTTATTTCGGATACAGAAAAGGAGAAACTGCAAAATCTGGATGTTCTTGTTCTAAACTGCATCAGAAAATTCGATCCACATCCTGCCCATTTTATTCTTCCTGACGTTATTGCCCTGTTCAAGGAGCTTAAGCCTAAGAAATTATTTTTAACACACATCAGCCACCACCTCGGTCTGCATGATATTGAAGATAAGGATCTTCCGGAAGGAATGCATTTGGCCTATGATGGTTTGGAGATAGAATTTTAAAATTTTTCCCTTAAAAGCTTTTGAACATTAAAAAAAGTTTCTATATTTGCACACCAATTTAACACTTGCCCAGGTGGCGGAATTGGTAGACGCGCTGGTCTCAAACACCAGTTCTTAGGAGTACCGGTTCGATCCCGGTCCTGGGTACACAAAACCTCTGAAATCAAAAGATTTCAGAGGTTTTTTTATTAAGATTAATATAAATTCTTTCGGCAGTTACCATTTTATTTTCGGCAGTACTTTTTTTATTTCTTTTGCGATATTATTTCCTGCTTTCCCCAGCTCGTTTCCAACATTGGTAAAGACCTTTACCGCTTCATGGTTTTTGCCCGGACCATACTGAATGTCGTGGACTGTATTGTTCCACGTTTTTACGATATCATTGTTAGGACCAAACTGATTCTGCAGCTCAGAACCGATTTTATTCAAACCTTTTACAATGTCATTATTTTTACCAAAGCAACCGGAATCACCTCCCACACCAATGGTAAGGCATTTATCCAGTTCCCGGGACATCAGCTGTCCACCGGCACAACCGGCAAAAACATAAGGCTGTCCGCCTGACGTTACAGCACACTGCACTACAATCTGAGATTCTGTATTCATATTCAGCTTGCTTGCTCCATAGCACATGGCTGTATTCATAAAGTTTACCTGTCCAAAACTGCCCTGTTGCTGCACACAGGAAAGAAGTTTCTGAAGCTCAGGATCCGAAGATTCACCTGCCAGACATAACGGATATTTACTATAGTCATTTCCATACTGCTTATAACATTTTAGCAGAGATGCAGATATCCTTCTTTCATTAGTACCTCCCATAGTTCCGACCAGGCATAAAGACTGTTCTTCCGATGTTGAAGCATTTTTAACACAGTTATAAATTTCATTCTCTTTTTTTCCAGCCATATTTTCGATCATGCAGTCGCCAAACTTTTGTCTGTCCAGTGCACCATTAAAACCCACTGACCGGTCGTAGCAGCTTTTAGCGGCCTGCTCGTTTGTGATCATCAGGTCACCATACGGTTTGTTGAGATCTATAATCTGATCCGGTAGAGGCTGAAAACCAGTCGCTGTCTGAATACCTACATTAGGATTGTATACCGGTGGAACATACGTAACCATCGGATTTGGTGGTGGCTGAATGTCTGAATATCCAATGATCCGCGCTCCCTGAATATAATCAATCTCAATAACGTTCCTGTTGTAATCGAGAAAAAAAGCTTTTTGGTGCGGATTGGCAGCCGGCAGCCTTAAATACATCATTCCGGACGGATCACGGTACGCCATTCCTCTATTCATGGGATTGCCATCCTGCACCATCATCCCGTCACTATACAAAACAAAGCTCTGCTGATGTGCCTGATCATAAATACGGCCCACAGGAGCCGGAGGTTGCGAATAGAGACTGGTAAACAGAACGAGCAGGAAAAAGCCCACAACAGTCTTCAAATTTTTTAAATGTAGTGTTTTCATGATAATTTTGTTTTTATTAGCAGTAATTACGTACAAACTCAGATTTCCACAGTAGGGTTTCCGGACACAATGCCCTGGTTCACTGTTTATCACTTATTAATTCCAGAGTAAAACTGGTGATAAAAACAAAATAAGTCAATTACACTTTTGGGTAATATTTCCTACACATCAAGATTAAATAATCAAAAAATCCTACCCTTAAGAAAACTTCTAAGGATAGGATTCACACCTAAATAATAAAAATTACCTCAGACAATAAACAGACCTGCAATTGCCTGAGCCTCACTTCCTGTTAAAATTTCATCATAAGCCGCAGATCCTGCAGCTGCTCCAAAAGCAGTACCGGTATTGAACCCGGCCTGATTCACATTTTCTTCTCCGGCATAAACAGCATGGGTAGCAGCAGGCATATTTCCTCCGTCGGCCAGCTCTATCCAGCCTTTATTGGCTCTCATTCTTCTCACCTGCGAAGCGTGTCTGGCTTCCACCGAGTGTATCTGTAACGCAGCCTGTAAAACAGCCTTATTAGCCATTACATTTCCGGCCTGTCCCTTATAAGCACGAACTCCTGTATCTTCAAAAGCCTGCGCCAAAACAAGGAATTGATTATAATCTGTAAAAGGCATAAAAGCTCCTCCTGCTGTAAAATCAAAAGTGGGTTTAGGCCCCGGAGTCTCTCCCAGAGAAGTTAATGTACTTTTCAGGAATACAACATGAGCCGATTCATGTTTTGAGATCTGCATGAAAACGGGACGGTCTGCATTGGGAATTAAACCGGGTGCGGCCAGCCCCATTGCATAATATTCATTTTCCAGATATTCAAGGACTAATGCCAGCTGTAAGGCATCCGTCAAAGCACTTTTAAAAAAAGTTGCAGATGCTGCCCTATCTAAAGTTTCTGCTTGGGCAGGAGTGGCCATTACGGCTCCCAATCCCAGAGGAATAGAAGCTACCGCTGCTTTTTTACCCAATGTTGAAATATTGGTAATCGTTTCTAATCTTGTAGCTTCCTTCGTAAAAAAATTATCATTAGAAAGCTTATCTAGTAATTTAAGAATGTTCATAATTGTAGATTTTGAAAATGAATAATTAGCTGATTCCTTTTTCTTTCCATGTGAAAGGTGTTTTTATAAAACCTCCCGCTGCCATGGCAATATCTTTAGGCTCCTTGGCAAGATCCAGCCCATTGGCATCTATGACATCATCACCTGAAAAATCTGTAGATCCGGGATTAATAATATTCCTGATCGCTGAAGCGTGCCTTGCTTCCACAGAAACTATTTTCCCTGCAATCACCAAATAAGCCGGATTGGTAATATATTTACCGGCACCGTTATATGCCGCTACTCCGGTATCTTCCAGAGCTTTCGCTGTTGCCAGAACAGAATTTCTGTCGTTGAAATTCACATTGGGGTACTGAAATTCAAGTTTGGGTAAAACATTCGTTGTCGCACCGGTTATAGCCGCTTTGAAAAAATCACGGTGGATAACTTCATGGTGATAAAGATCTGTGAAGATCTCTTTTTCAACACTTGAAATTCCCGAGTAAAAGTTATTGACCACTTTCGTGTAAAAATCAGCCTCCAGCTGTTCCAATGCATACGCATAATTCAAAACTCCGACATCTCCGGCACCAAGGTCAAAAACCTGACCGTTGCCTGGGAATTCAAAATCATCGTCATCACAACCAATCAGCGTAAGTCCTGCCATTGCCAGTCCTATACCGCCCAGTTTTAAAAAATTTCTTCTGCCTGTATCCAGAGTTGCCCCCTGGTTAGAAACATTAATCGTTTTTTTCATAATATTATAGGTTTAAGTGTTTTATGATTCTTAAAGAGAAAAAAACAGCATAAAAAATTATGCTGTTTGAAAACTAAAACATTACGGCATCAACACCGTATCAATCACATGGATCACACCATTTGACTGGTTCACATCAGCTATCGTCACTTTTGCACTATTTCCTTTAGCATCCTGTACATACAGATCTTTTCCTTTTGTCCAGAAGGTCAGCTCTTCCCCTTCCACAGTTTTCATCATACTTTTACCTTTTCCGGATTTCACTGCGGCCCAGATGTCCTTAGCACTGTATTTTCCGGCCAGCACGTGATAGGTTAAAATCTTGGTAAGCATCTCTTTGTTTTCAGGCTTTACCAGAGTTTCCACCGTTCCTTTCGGAAGTTTCGCAAAGGCCGCATCCGTAGGGGCAAGCACCGTAAAAGGTCCTGCTCCCTGCAAAGTTTCCACCAGACCCGCTGCTTTTACTGCGGCAACCAAAGTCTTATGGTCTTTAGAATTGACCGCATTTTCAATAATGTTTTTAGATGGATACATAAGCGCTCCGCCCACCATTACTGTTTTTTCTTTCATCATCTGTGCAGTTACCTTCCCACTGAATACGAATGATAAAGCGATCATTCCTAAAACTGCGATTTTTGAGTTTGTGTTCATTTTGTTGTTTTTTTAGTTAGTATCTATTTGAATTGTGTTCTTAGAGTCATTTACGAGGTAGTTTTTATTTTGGATTTAAAAAAATTGATTTTTTATTGAAAATTTTAAAATCTGTCATTTTCTTTTAGCATCCAGAATAAAATCAAGACATATGAAATTCATGCGACAACTTTTAAAAAGGATAAGAGTTGTTTTCACGATATACTTTTCATATTTGATCATTTTAAATAAATTATTTAAAAACATTTACGATTTAAAAGATTTTCCGGATGTTGTCTGTAGTATATTTTATTTTATTACATTTGGAATGAAAATCATGCACTATTAAAACAACCTATTCGGAAGAAGAGCTTATCGTTTTACTGAAAGAAAAAAACGAATCGGGCTTTCATTATTTGTACGATCATTATGCAGGAGCCCTGTATGGTGTGGTTCTCCGGATCGTTCAGTCAAAAGAATATACTGAAGAAATCATCCAGGATGTTTTTGTTAAGATCTGGAATGCTGTTCATCAGTATGATCCGTCAAAAGGAAGATTTTATACGTGGATGATTAATATTGCAAGAAACACGGCAATAGATTATTTAAAATCGAAAGGTTTTCAGAATGAACTTAAAAACCAGCCGCTTCCGGATTTCGTATATAACACTGCAGAACTTTCAACGACTAATAATTCATCCGATTTTATTGGGTTTAATAATGTACTGAAAGGTCTGGAGGTTGATAAGCAGGAACTTATCGACTTAGCATACTACCAGGGCTATACGCAGAACGAAATATCGGAAAAGCTAAAGATACCCCTTGGAACGGTGAAAACCAAAATGCGGAACGCGCTGATGAAATTAAAGGATTTGTTAAAAGATTATCAATAAATTGAACACTAAAGAATACATATCATCCGGAATTATAGAATCTTATATTCTAGGTCTTGCTTCTCCTGAGGAGGCAGGGATTTTGGAGTGTGTGATGAAAAACAATGCTGAAGTAAAAGCGGCTTTTGAGGAAGCGCAAAAAACTTTGGAAGATTTGGCGACAAGCCAGGCCGTGGCACCGCCAGCCGGTTTAAAATCTAAGATCTGGAATAAGATCCAGCAGGAACAGACTACTGAAGAAGTACAGCCTGCGGTTATTAGGGATATTCCCGCTGCGAAATCTCAGCAGGATATTAAACTTCAACAGGACACTAAGCCTCAGAGTACAGGCAGCTGGAAAACCTATGCGGTTGCCGCTTCTGTATTATTTCTGGTCAGTGCTGCCGGAAATATTTTCTGGTTGAACGATCAGTCTAAAACGAAAGAGGAAATTGCTAAAATGAAGACCGAGAAAAAAGCTCAGGATCTCGCCATGCAAAAAATGAATCAGAAAATGGATATGTTTTCCAATCCTGATCTGCAGATGGTCATGCTGAAGGGTGTAGAAAAACATACGGACTCCAAAGCAATGGTTTTCTGGGACAAAAAAACAAAAGAAGTCTACCTCAATGCTGAAAGCTTACCTAAAGCTCCGGAAGGAATGCAGTACCAGCTTTGGGCAATTGCAGACGGAAAACCGGTAAGTGCCGGAATGTACACTGAAGAAAAAGACAGCAAAACAGCTCTTGCCAATATTCCGAAAGCACAGGCCTTCGCCATAACCCTTGAAAAACAGGGAGGCAGTACAGTTCCTACAATGGAAAATATGTATGTAATGGGTGAAATCTAAGACCTGTATTATTCTGAATAAATACAGAAATTAATTATCTTGTCTTTTATTGATCTTCAGTTCTCTTTCTACTTCATCTACGCTTGGCAAAGGAAGATCGTAGCTTTCTGCAATATATTTCAGAACTTCTTCTTCTGTTTTCTCATTTATTTTCCTAATGAAAAGGTGATTGGTAGCTTTCAGAAAAACAATAAGCTCACCTGATGTCTGCTTCTTGCCGAATACCGTCTTTTCGATGACAGCCCTCTTATCATCATTTACAATAAGATCAGTAAAAGAAGTATTCATAAGAACAGTCTGGAAAAATGATTCTGCAGGCAGAAATGTATGGAGATAATAATCCTCGAAATTCATCACTCTTTTATTATTGGAGAGAAAAGCGCAGGTATCTCTGGTAAAAATAACCCATTTCCCCCCGATGTAGGGCGTAACTCCTTTCATGAATTCTCTTTTATATATAAGGGACGAGATCTTATAGGACAGTTCCGTGAAATGATTCTGTATTCTCTTAAGGGTATCCGGACGGTAAAACTTCTGATCGTAATAAAAAAGATAATTCCTTCCGTTGTTGGCTGTAAGAAATTTCCGGATGATATTCTGTGATTTCAAAGGATAATCTTCACCGCTCAGATTAACAAAATAATCCCATTCCTGGCTGACATTAAGAAGAAATTCCATGGCATCAAGCTCAATCTGGATCATACTGAATCCTCCGGAAACAATATTGATGCTTTCCAGGATATAGACGTTGGGAAACTTAGTGAGAAACATCTGAATCTCATCAGTAAACTCTTCCTTCGCTTTCCGGTCGATATGAATAAGATAAAACTGATCTCTCGTATAGATCTTCTGAAACATCGCTTTGAATACTTCTGGCTTATGATGAACCATAATGAAGTACGCAATTCTTACATGCTGGCTTGAATTAGACTCTAAGGTTTGGGGCTGGGGGCTGGTTGTAGGAACAGAAGTCTGCATAAGTACGGATTTAAAAATCATCCGCTGGGGCAAACAATTCAGTTAACGTGCGAAAGCTACGAATAATTTTTTGATAATCAATTATTTAAACCAAGCATTATTCAGTTTCTTTATTGTAGCTTTGCAGTGCATTTATAAAAACAGGCCACTGCCTTTTGCTATTCTGTAACAGTTTAAAATCTTCATTTTTTCTCTTTCAGTTTGCTTTTTCAGCTGCCCAATTAAAACTTATTTTTAAAATAATTTTTAATACCGCTTCCCTGGTTTTCAGGTTAAAGTAGTTATAAAGCTCAGAGCAGCATGGATTTATAAAATCCTGTCCCTGAGAATGAGAACGATATGATATTGCAAAACTATGCAAATATATTCCCAACTGAATTTATTGTCAAAGTTAGTGCAAAGTAAATAATAATTAAAGATAATGCTTATCAGAACTGACATTCATTATTTTGATACAAGACAACAATTCAGATCTTAACCGATTTGGCCACTCAGAACCGGATGTTCCGGTAGAATATGATGAGTTTTAGAAATTTAAATTTAATAAATCCTATAGTCCGGGCCGTTACAGAAGCCGGATATTCCAAACCTACAGAGATACAGTACACTGCTGTTCCGCATATTTTAGCGGGAAGGGATATTATAGGCTATGCCCAATCCGGCACTGGAAAAACGGCAGCATTTGCCATGCCTATTCTCCAGTTATTAAAAAGAAATACACCAGATCATAAAGAAATACGGACTTTAATATTAACTCCAACCCGGGAATTGGTCCTGCAGCTGGAAGAAAGTTTTAAAGTTTACAGCAAATATTTACCACTGTCACAGCTTTCCATCTTTGGAGGTGTATTATCAGGAAGCCAGCTGGCTGCATTGAGAAAAAGAGTGGATATCCTTATTGCAACTCCGGAAAGACTGCTGGATCTGGTAAGCCAAAGATATATTGATCTTTCTAAAATAGAAATACTGGTCCTGGATGAAGCTGACAGAATGCTTGATATGGGATTTGCAGAAGATGTAAAAAAGATACTGAAGCTGGTTTCACAAAAAAGACAGACCTTATTATTTTCTGCCACCCTGCCACCGGACGTCCAGAAATTCGCCGACGCCATGCTGAAGAACCCTGTAGAAATTACAGTAAATCCGGCTCCATCATCAACGCATACCATTAACCAGTCCGTTTACTTCGTGGAAAAGACTAAGAAAACTGATCTGCTTATCAATATACTGCAGGATGTATCTATATTACGCTCACTGGTTTTTACACGTACCAAACAAGGTGCCGACAAATTGGTGAAACAGTTGGAACGTACAGGTATTTTTGCAGCAGCCATTCATGGAAACAAATCTCAGTTGGCAAGACAGCAGGCTGTGGAAGATTTCAGAAACAGTAAAATCCGTGTTCTGGTCGCCACTGATATTGCTGCCAGAGGAATTGACATTGAAGAGCTTCCTTATGTAGTTAACTATGAACTTCCCGATGTTCCGGAAATTTATGTTAACCGCATCGGAAAAACCGGAAGAGCAGGAATCCAGGGAACCGCTGTTTCTTTCTGTGACGAAGGGGAACGTTCTGACTTAACCAACATCCAGAAGCTGATAGGATTTATCATGCCAGTGGAAAAATTTCAATATATAAATTAAATCACAATAAAATAGATGGATTGTTCTCTAAGAAATTTAAGAAAGATCCTCAAAATAATTCAATACAACAATTTTTAATACTATTACAATGCAAGAAGGCACCGTAAAATTTTTCAATGAAGCAAAAGGCTTCGGATTTATTTCTCCAGCAGACGGAGGTAAAGACATTTTTGTACACTCTTCAGGATTAGATACAAGATCTATCCGTGAAAACGATAAAGTAGTTTTCGAAGTACAGAAAAGCGACAAAGGTTTAAATGCAGTTAACGTTAAGTTAGCATAATTTGAATATACGTTTAAACGAACATTGACTGATAGGTAGCAATACCTTCATTTGATGTCCGTTCAAAACCTCTTACTTGATGTGAGAGGTTTTTTGTATCAGTATAAACATGATATATTCCCCCAAAATATTCTAAAGTTTGGTTTATGTTCCTTAAAAACGGCTATATCCTGCTATATTTGTCCCCTGAAAAATAATTCTACAACCATCATCAATGAATTTATACATTAACTGGGATGTAAATCCCGAAATTTTCAATATTGCCGGATTTCCCCTCAAATATTATGGCATGCTGTTTTTGGCCGGGCTCGTTCTGTGCTATTCGATCCTAAAGACCATTTATAAAAAAGAAAACCTAAGCCAGCAGGCTCATGAAGCCCTTTTTTCTTATGCTTTCATAGGGATTTTAGTTGGGGCAAGATTGGGGCACTGCCTTTTTTACGATTTCGATTATTATTCCCAACATCCTGTTGAGATATTCCTGCCCATCCAAAAAGGCACTGACGGAGCGTATCATTTTTCAGGATATGCAGGGCTGGCAAGCCACGGTGGCGGAATCGGACTTATTATTATGCTTCTGGTGTATGCCAGAAAGTTTTCCATTAAGTTTATGACTGTTCTGGATGTAATTGCTATTGCCACGCCTCTGGCGGGAGCATTTATCAGGTTGGGCAATCTCATGAATTCTGAAATTATAGGAACACCTTCTAATGCGCCATGGGCATTTATATTCAGGCAGATAGACAATATTCCGAGACATCCTGCCCAACTGTATGAGGCGATCTGCTACCTAATAATCTTCCTTACGGTGTATTTTATTTATACCAAAAACATTTTTAAGGTTGGAAAAGGCTTTTACTTCGGCATCACTACTCTATTGATCTTCATTGTGAGGTTCTTTGTAGAATTTATAAAAGTGGAACAGGTCGATTTTGAAAAGGGAATGAGCCTGAATATGGGACAGATTTTAAGCATTCCGTTTCTGTTTTTAGGACTGTTCTTTATCATTAAAAGTATCCGGGACAAAAAAGAAATAAAAGTTTCATAATCCTGGAAATAAATAGAAAACTCCGGTATCACCATCTTGGTACCGGAGTTTTTTTTTCGGATTATATAAAAAAAATTGGCTTAAGATGATTAAGCCAATCCGTATTCCTCAGAATACTAACATCCACATATATTCTAATTACTGTAATCGGTCATTTTTTTTAAACCTTTATTTACCACTATAAGTTCCTGCGATTTGTTTCACAGTTCAAAGTTGGTCAAAACTGAAGGAGAATAAAAGAAACAGCTATCAAATAAAGCTTCTGGTCTATGACGGCTTATAACCCAATGGAAGGCTTGTAGGTCCTGCCGATCGGAAGCTTCTTACCCATCACCTGGATCATGCTAGCAGAACGCACTTCAATTTTAGGTTTCGAAATAATGTAGGATTTATGAATCCTCACGAATATTTTAGAATCCAGACTTTCCTCTATCCTGCTGATCGGCATTTTCACTGTGATCGTTCCTGCTTTGGTGTGAATGTGAATATATTCCCGTAAGCTTTCAATAAAAAAGATGTCATAAAGAACAATTTTAATCTGCTTTTTTCCACTGCTGATAAAAATATGTTCACGGTCCGCTGCCTCCAATAAGGCTTCCTCTGCATTCATCAGATATTTAAATTTTTCAACAGCTTTGGTAAACCTTTCATAGGGAATAGGCTTCATCAGATAATCTACAATATCAAGCTCATAGCCTTCTACGGCGTATTGGTGATAAGCGGTAGTCACGATAACAAGAGGTGGATTTTTCAATTTTTTTAGAAAATCAAAGCCTTTTACAACGGGAAGATGAAGGTCCAGAAACATCAGATCAATATTATGCCTGTTTAAAAGACTTCCGGCATAAACAGCATCGGAACATTTGGCCACAAGATGAAGATCTTCATCCTTTGAAACGAAATTTTCCAGGATCTCTGCGGCAATCGGTTCATCCTCTACGATAATGCAGCTGTATTTTTTAGAAGCGGAATGTGTCATTCAGATCAATAATTAAGGTTACAATATACCGTTCATTGGTAGTTTCAACGGTGAGGATATGCTTTGGATAAAGCAGTTCAAGCTGTCTACGGATATTTTTCAGTCCTATTTTTGTAGAATTTCCATGGGGTTTTTCTTCTTTGGAATTTTCAATGTGATAATGAAGAACGCCGTTATTAAGCTGAATGTCGATATGAATAAAGCTTTGTCCAAAGGTTTCAGAAACACCATGTTTAAAAGCATTTTCAACAAACTGAATCAAAATAAGCGGGGATATTTCCTGAGAAGGATTATCTATATTCTCATTTAAACGGATCACAAGGTCATGATGCCGGATCTTCTGAATCTGAAGGAAATCTTTGATGTTTTCTACATCTTTATCTATGGAGATATACCGTTCGGCTGCTTCATAAATATTATAGCGCATTACTTTGGAAAGCTGTAAGATCACATCAGGTGTTTCGTCGGCTTTTTTTAGAGCCATTCCGTAAATATTATTCAGCGTATTGAACAAAAAGTGGGGATTGATCTGTGCTTTGAGCATGGTAAGCTCCTGATCCAGCTTTTCTGATTTCAGCTTTGAGATCTGCTCTTTCAGCAGGTTTTTCTGCCTGGTAATCTCAACACCAAAGATAAGGCCCGCCATAAAGATCAGATCCATAAAAGAATTAAAAGCCACAAGCCCGTTCATAAATCCTGAAGGCTGTTTTCCGTCCAATGTTTCAACAACTCCATAAATATGGGGATAAATGATATAGTGGGTAAAAAATCTGTGAGCAAGGACCGCCGCAATAAAAATAATAACAGAGAGGATACAGGCAAGAAATCTTCTGATATCGGTTCTTTCGTAGACATACAGAAGGGCATAAGCCAACGGAATCTTAACCAGAAGATACCCAAGTTCCAGGATAACAGTATTCTGAAGCCTCACCTGCCATTCTGCATCAGGAAACTGATACCTTGACCAGTAAAAGTCCAGATAAACTTCCAGAATATAGTACAATATCCAAAAAAGCAGATGGACATATAATTTTGATTTTCTGCCTGGCATTAAGTGTAATACGATTTACTATGCAAAATACCATCTTTCAACGGAAAATAAAAATTTAAGCATTTGATGAACAGCAATGGTCTATGAACTGCAGCTTTCTTCCTGCCCGGTGAAAATAATCTGTAAAAAACAGCAGATTAAAAGAATATTGAATTCAATTCCATTGGTTCCGCCACCTACAACATACCATCCATTTTGCCAATGGACAAAATAAACCCCGAAAATCAGGATGATCATATTACAGATAGAAACGGGCTTTACAAACCGGTCCGACCAGATCAGAAATACCGAGAAAAGATGAATCAGTTTCACAGCCCAGGCCAGATAGAGTCCAAAAGGACTAAACCCTATGGTATCAAGGTAAAGATGTCCAAAATTATTAACATCGCCACTGAAAATAGATACGACACTGTGCATCAGTAAAATAACAGACAGGGCTGCACGGAGATAGAAGTTCTTTTTCATGGATCTAAATTAAAAAATCACCAAAAAGAACAGTGAGTATAAGATATCAACAGCTTAAAAGTGTATATAAAGATTAGATGTGGTAATGATTTTCAAATTCCCTACATCTATTGCAATACCTCTAAATAATCAAAAAAAATTTTACCTATATAAAAGATATATCCCATTACATACCAACGTGATATAACTTACAACGCCTCTAAAATTCAGCTTCTGCGTAAAAAAAATCAAAAATATGTGATTTTTAGGCACAGCATTTGCTGATCTATGAGTCGTATTATACACCACTTCATTTTTATAATATATTATTTTCCACAATCCTCAGCGTGCTGGGGATTTTTTATTGATGTTTAAATGATGAAATGAATACTTCTTTATAAAGAAGAAAATACATTTTTGATAATCAATGATTTAAAATAGGTTTATTCGTTTAATTGTCGTATATTTGTATATTAATTAATAGGCCGCTGCCTTTGCCCTCTGTTACAGTATAGAAATTCTTTCTTTTCAGTTCCCGCTTTTCAGATGCCTCATTTTTTAAAAAATCACTTCTTTTACTGATGAACGCCTAAAAAACAAACTGCTTTCGACGTTTCGTTTCATAAAGAAGAACAGACGGACGACTGCAGCTTTATAAGACTTGGCAGATCAGGTAAACAAATACAATATAAAATTAAATACTAGAATAATTTATGGCAGACTCTTTTTCTAAAAAAGAAAATTTCAAGAAAAAAATTCAAAAGCAAAAAGAAAAAGCGCTGAGACGCGAAGATCGTAAAACGAATAACAACAAAGGTGCAGAAGATGTTTTCATGTATGTAGATGAATTCGGAAGACTTACCTCTACACCTCCTGAAGACAGAGAAAGACAGGAAGTAAACATTGATGAGATCCAGCTTGGTGCTGCTCCTATTATGGCAGAAGAAATCAGAAAGACAGGAATCATCACTTTCCACAGTGAGAAAGGCTATGGCTTTATTACTGAAGACAACAGCAAAGAAAATGTTTTCTTTCACAACAACAGCTGTGCACATCCTGTAAAAAAGGGGAACAAAGTATCTTTCGAGAAAGAAAAATCTCCAAAAGGATTCTCTGCTGTTAATATCGAATTGGTTAAGTAAACAACAGATCTGTTGTACAACAGCAGATTTTGTAAGAAAATAAAGAAAGCCGCTCTCCAGAGCGGCTTTTATCATATCATAAACTTATTTTTTATTGAACATTTTCTCCAGTACTTCATAGCGGTAGTCGAAAATATGTTCCAGTTTCTTTTTAACGAAAAGTGGGTGGGCTATTTCACCTAAAAATCCCATCGGAAGTTCGTAATCAATGGTATCTTTCATAAGTACACCTTTTTCATTGGGAATGAATTCATGATGATGGTGCCATAGTTTATAAGGACCTTTTTTCTGGAAATCTATAAAGCTTTTCTGAAAGTCCACCTTAATGATCTCTGTCTGCCATTTCATTTTTATACCGAACAAAGGTGAAACGTAATAGTCGATGAGCATACCTTCATAAATCTCATCGTTTTCCATTGTGGTCAGAACGATAAAATTCATGTCTTTTGGTGTGATCTCGGCAAGATTATTAGCTGAGGAAAAAAATCTCCATGCGGTTTCTATACTGCAGTTGAGCTGCTGTTCCCGGAAAAGACGGTGCTTCATAATTTTTCTGTATTTTATTGATATATCCACATCAGAACCGGTTTTCCAGATTCTTGAATCATAGGATCAATTTCTTTCATTGCATTGTTAGAAACTGTAGGACAGCCCCAGCCTTCCGGAGAACCTTTTGGAAAAACTTCATCGTCACTCATCCGGTCCCAGGAATGGAAAACGATATATCTTTTTAAAGCATTAGTGTTTGTTTCCTCCAGGCCATGCATCAGGTACTTGATATTGATTCCCCAATCACTGTGACCTCTTCCCCACAGCTTATATTTCCCTAAAGATGAAAGATGGCTTCCGTCTTCATTGCTGAACTGCGGATTGTCTTTTGAGCCATCTGCACTCCATTGATTTGAACCACAGCCATGACCCACAAGATATTTTTTAACAATCGATTTCGTTTTAAAATCCCAGACAAAAAATCTTTTAATTCCTGAATGAAGGCTCATATCGATCAGAATACAAAAATCCGTATTTAATTTTTCTGAAGTACAGAATTTCAGAGCTTCTTCACCTTTTGCTGCCATCTTAAAAAGATCAGCTTTCGGCCTGTTCTCTTCTTTAACAGGAGGATCTGCTACAAGGCGACGGTTTCCTTTAGATTCATCACTGCATGAAAATACAAAGCATAAAACAAGAATTACAGCGAAAACCTTCATTGAAAATTATTTGTAATGTCTGAAAATTCCAAAATCGGAAGGGGTCCATAACGCAGCTTTCTGTCCTGCAGCTTTCAGTGCATCGTTTGCCCAGGTATTACAGGTATTCAGGAAGCTGTATTTTCCTTTGGCATCATAAAAAGCATCATTGATATCATAAACAGCATCAGTAGGAATCAGGATGAAGTTTCCGTTCTGATCCCTGTCGAATTTATCTTCTATAAACTTCACCAGACTTTTATATTGATCTCTGCTGATCATGATCATTTTGCAGTCCTCACCTTCTTTCATGGTTTTGTAATAGGAACAGTGCATAGCAGAATCACTGAGCCAGAAAGCGGCTTTAAAAGCAGTGGAGAACTTCAGATCGGCCCATGTCGGCGTATCCAGATAAAACCCTTTATCGCCCCAGCCTATTCCTATATAACTATAATCTGTGCTTTTTGATTTTGTATTGGAAAACGGAACTTTTGCGCCCCAATCCTGAAGATCATTTTTTACAGGCATTACAATATCCGTATGTACACCGTTGGTATAAATATAAATCGGAATATCTTTCGGCTGCCCGTCATTATCTGCAGAGACTTGTATAAGCGGCAGTAAAAGACCCAGAATAACATACAGAGCAACAATTCCCAAAATAATTCCCAGAGTTTTCAGAACATATAGCAATACAATTTTCACACTCATGTTTTAATAAAATTTAATCTTCAATTTTATGTAAAAGTATTTGTTTTAATCGAAAAAATGATTAAATTTAGTTACGAAATATTCACAAATATGCGTAAAAATACAAAATCACAAAAAAGATTTAAAGTACGGGTAAAAACAGCTCCAAAAAGAGTACAAAAAAAACGTTGATTTTCTGTGGGACACTGGTCTCCTGAAAGTCAATTTTCTTTTTAGGAAAAGTTTTTCAGAGATTCTTACTGAATTAAATCTTAACCTCCTTAAGACTGACAACTTAAGGGATGGTCATTTATCCTCTTCAGCTTTGGAACTTCAAATTCCAGATAAGGATTCGTCACCAAAAATTTAACCTAAAGTTTTTCCGGAGAGCGTTCTAAAAATTCAATATTCCGCTTCAGACCTGCAAATTTAGTTCTCTTTACGGGGGATTTTCTGAAGATCTCAGAGAATATTTCCTGGGTAATTTCTTTCCATTCTTCTTTTTTGAAATTTTTAAGGGATTCATTGGGAGTAAAGCGGCTCTGAAGATTGGGTGAAGAAAATCTGTTCCAGGGACATACATCCTGACAGATATCGCATCCGAACATCCAGTCTTCCATCCTGTCTTTAAAATGATCCGGAATTTCATTCTTGAGCTCTATGGTTGCATAAGAGATACAGCGGCTTCCGTCAATGATCTTTTCTGAAACAATAGCATCCGTAGGACATGCATCAATACACTTCCTGCAGGTACCGCAATGATCTGTAGTGGTATGGTCCGGAACCAGTTCGAGATCGCAGATAATTTCTGCCAAAAAATAGAAGGAGCCATTTTGCTTTGTAATGAGATTGGCATTTTTTCCTACCCAGCCTATTCCAGATTTTCTGGCCCAGCTTCTTTCCAAAACGGGGGCAGAATCTACAAAGACCCGGAACCCGAACTCTCCTATCTCCTGCTGCAGTTCGGAAACCATTTCACGGAGAATTTCTTTTACGACTTCGTGGTAATCTTCTGCGTAAGCATATTTTGATATTTTATAATTTTCCAGTGCTGAGATTTCTTCTTTCGGAAAGTAATTGTAGGAAAGTGAAATAACAGACTTTGAGCCTTCCACAAGCAGCCTGGGGTCCAATCTTTTATCGAAATGGTTTTCCATGTACTTCATTTCGCCATGGAAATTATTTTTAAGCCATTTTTCAAGATTCGGTGCATCTTCTTCTAAGAAATCCGCCTTTGAGATCCCGCAGCTCTGAAATCCAAAACGTTCTGCTTTAGATTTTATAAGTTGGGAATATTTTTCGGCACCGGTATTCAGGATTTCCATTCTGCAAAATTAAGATTAATTTACCAATCTTACGCGTTTCCATTAGAAATGGACAAGCCTTAATTTTTAAGCATTTTTGGGAAAATTTAAGTTTTGATAAGGCGTTTTTTCAGGAAAAAATTGCGTATTTTCGTTCTTACTTTTAATCTTAAATTACACAATTATGTCTTTAATAGAAGTTATACAGTCTGGAAATTATGAATTAATTGATGTCCGTGAGCCAATGGAGCTTGAAATGGACGGAAATATTGACGGAGCCAAAAATATTCCTCTTGGTGAAGTGGAAGACAGAAAAGAAGAAATATTATCTATCGAAAAACCTGTGATTTTATTCTGCAGAAGTGGTAACAGAAGCGGAAAAGCATTGGAATACCTTAATGGACAGGGACTGAAAGACGGTTATAACGGCGGCGGCTGGGCTGATCTTAAAGCAGTATTAGAAGCAAATCAGGGAACTTTTTAAAAGTTCCTTTTTTTATATTCATCATGAAGCTGAAAGGAAATTTCACGGATCTCTGTCTTCATTTTACGAAAAACGGAAATCTTATTGAAAACCTATGGCAGGAAATTGAAACCAGATATTCTGCCAAAGACAGATACTATCATGATCTTTTTCATCTTGAAAATATGTTTATGGAACTGGAAAGTGTAAAAAGCCTTATTGAAGATTTTTATACTGTTTCATTTTCTGTTTTTTATCACGATGTTATCTATGATGTTTCTTCAAAGTCCAATGAAGAAAAAAGTGCTTCATATGCTGCAGAACGGCTTCAAAAAGTGGGATTCCCCCAAGCTTTAATTTTAAAAACTGAAAATCAGATCTTAGCTACAAAATCACACACAAAGTCAGATGATCCGGATACTAACTATCTTCTTGACGCTGACCTTTCTGTTTTGGGAAAAGACTCTGCAATATATTTCGATTATACCCAGAAGATCCGGAAGGAATATGCCCTGTATCCTGATTTTCTCTACAAACCGGGGAGAAAAAAAGTGTTAAAACATTTCCTGGAACTGAAAAGTATTTTCAAAACAGAGCATTTCAGGGATAAATATGAGCAGCAGGCAAGAAGGAACATAGCAGCAGAGATTCAGCTTCTATAATTACAGCTAAAGAAAGGAGATGCAGCAAAACCACATCTCCAGCATGAAACCATTCATTCAAACACAACTAATTAATTACTAATAACAAATGGGAAATTTTGGAGTTTCCTGTGAGGGATTTTTTCATCAAATTTTATTTTTGGAATCTTCTCGCTGTTTGATATTTCAAAAATAGAAAATATAAAATCACAAATTAGTGATTTAACGTGCGATCTTTGTGTAACTATTCATTGATTCAACCCTATTAAAAAAAAGGTTAATGCTTTTAAAATAATCAGTTTAAAATTTATCCGGATGTAGATAATTCATTTTGTTATTTTCATCAAAACTTGTACATGTGCTAATATAGAATTACGTGACTTAAGATAAAAAATAGCTGAAAATAAAATTTGGATTGTAATAATGTGCATATTTTGACACAATAGAAAGAATTGAATCCCAATTTGTACATATAAGACCAAATCAGGTTAAGTAAAAAAATTGAATAATATTTCAGATACCGTTCATTATTAAAGTCACAAAAAAACATCCTGCTATATCAGGATGCTCATACTGCTGATTATGTTTCAGACAGCTATATTGTTTTAATAAATTCTGATGTCTTATTGAGAAACAGCTCCGGAACCTCTTTATGTGGCGTATGCCCTACTCCCGGAATGATATATGTTTCTGCTGTACCGCTTACTTGGGCGACTGTTCTCTCAACCTGGTCCAGGGTACCATATTCATCTGCTTCTCCCTGAATGAAAAGTAAGGGACACTGAATATCTTTTAAAAGGTATTCTATACTCCAGCTTCTGTAGTCTTCACGGGTCCAGGTTTCCGTCCAGGCTCTGAAAAGCATTCCCACTTTATCTCCGTGGTATTTGGCAAGACGTTCGGCAAGATTGGTCGTTTTGTAAGCGTTCCATGCTTCGTAAATGCCTTTTAATGTAACCTCTTCTACAAAAATATGTCCTGCTTCACAAATTACAGCTTTTATTTTTTCAGGAAATTTAGCAGCCGTGATGAGCGCAATGGTTCCTCCGTCACTGTGTCCGAATAAAATTACATTATTATGCTTAAGCTCATCCAGAAGGTCATTCAGCAAGTCGGCTTCAAGTTCCATATAATTAACCGGTCTTTCGTGAGTAAGCATAGGCCCGGATTTTCCATAGCCTAATCTGTCGTACATGAGAATATTACAGCCCGTAATTTCAGACAGCTTTGCCGGCATATCTCTCCATAGCTGTGAACAGCCTAAGGAATCATGAAGAAAAACGATAACGGGTTTTTCTACAGCTAAATTATTGTATGTGATATAAAGTTTCTGACCTCTTACTTCTATTATCCTTTCTTCCATTCATTCGTTTCTATAAACTTGCAACTTTTGCTGCTTCAAATTCCTTCAACAAATTACTGAAAACGGTTTCTACCGGTAATATATCGTTAATTAATGCTGAAACCTGCCCTATTTCCAGCTCTCCGTCTTCCATATCTCCTTCAAACATACCGCGTTTTGCCCTTGCGCGTCCCAATGAGGCTATTAAAGCTTCTTTATTTCTTCCTGACTGGTAGATGTCTTCCAATTCACTAAAGAACTTATTTTTCACCATCCTTACGGGCGCCAGTTCTTTCAAAGTAAGATGGGTATCGCCTTCATTCAGTTCGGTAATTTTCTTTTTCCAGTTTTCATGGGCACTTGCTTCAACGGTCGCTGCGAATCGGGAACCGATCTGTACACCATCTGCGCCCAGAATCATAGCCGCTTTCATCTGGGAACCCAATGCAATTCCTCCGGCAGCAATCAAAGGCTTGGATATGTGGTTTTTCACATTCGGGATCAGGCAGAAAGTGGTCGTTTCATCTCTTCCGTTATGTCCTCCTGCTTCGAAGCCTTCCGCTACGACAGCATCTACCCCCGCTTCTTCGCATTTTACAGCAAATTTAGTAGAGGAAACAACGTGGGCTACTTTTATCCCTTCTTTTTGAAGGGTCTCCGTATAGGTTTTAGGGTTTCCGGCTGAAGTAAAAACAATTTTAACTCCTTCTTCCAGAATAATCTGAATGATCTCTTCAAGGTTGGGATACAGCATAGGCACATTAACGCCAAAAGGCTTATCTGTAGCCAGTTTACATTTCTGAATATTTTCTCTCAGGATATCAGGATACATACTTCCCGCTCCTATAATTCCCAATCCGCCGCAGTTAGAAACCGTCGAAGCCAGTCTCCATCCTGAATGCCAGATCATTCCTGCCTGAATAATTGGGTATTGTATATTAAAAAGCTCTGTAATTCTATTTTGATCTGTCTTCATTTCATGAAGTTTTTTTGCTGAATTGAAATCTATAAAATTGCTCATGCGTAAAAATAATAAAAAACACGGTTTCTAAAGGAAATATCTTGACTTTTCGGAATAAAAAAACCTTCAGAAATTCTGAAGGTTTTGTATTTATTTTTTGACTGATTCTTTTTTCCAGTTGGCTTTGAATTTACAGTTATCATAGCGTCCGTCAATTGATATAAAGGTTGTCGGTAATTTAGAGTTGACAAACTTCTCAATCATTTCGTTACGCTTTTTGTTGAGCGCCATCTGCTTGATTCTGTTATAATCTGTTTCCAGTGTGATCTGGTGGGCAGGAATAACATCTTCCAATTTGATGATCTTTATTACTTTTCTCTTATTGTCTTCATCTTCGAAAGGACTCGTAATATCTCCTTTGTTCAGACCTGCCAGTTCATACGTGATAGATCCCGGAATACTTTCTCTTTCAATTTTATCAGAACCATCCGCTCCAGAAATAATTCCCGCGTTGAATTTCGTTTTTTTATCTTCTGAAAATTTAAAAGCAGCATCTTTAAATGTTATTTTACCATCAATCACAAGCTTCTTGATACTGTCCAGTTTTGCTTTTGCTGTTTTCATCTCATCGTCTGTAGGAGTTGCTTTCAACAGGATGTGTCTTGCATCATATACTTTCCCTGACTTCTTGATCAGCTGTATAATATGGTAGCCGAATTCAGATTCAATAGGTTCGGAAATCTCATTTTCCTGTAGATTTAATGCAGCCGCTTCAAACGACTTTACCATCTGTCCCTTTGATATGTTTTTATAAAGCCCTCCATTGGCAGCAGATCCTTCATCTTCAGAATAAATCCTCGCCTGGCTTTCAAAAGTTTCTCCACCGGCAATATCCTGCTTGATTTTATTTAATCTTTTGATAAGGTCTTCTTTATGAGCCTCTGTCAGTTTAGGATATATCATAATCTGCGCTAAAGATATCTCATCTTTCACTTCAGGAAGCTGCATTTTGTACAGGTTATAGAAGTCTGTAACCTCATTTGGGGTTACGTCTGCCTTTTCAGTGATACGCTGATATTTTGCCTGCCCGTAATATTGGTCTACATCTATCTTTTCGATAGCGTTTTTCATTTCATATCCATTTCTGAATTTATAGGCAGCAAGCATCGTTTTTTCATCAGGGAACTGAGAAAGCAATTGACGGTATTTTGCATTGGCCTGCTCTTTAATAGCAGCAGAACGGTTTTCAATTAATGTATCTTTTTTAGCTTCGTATACAAGAAGTTTGTTGCTGATCAGGTTTTCAAGGAAGTCACATTTATCAGTTTCAGAGGCTCCCTGCTGTTTGGCATAATTCATCTGCTCATTCACATCCGATTCCAAAACAATTTCATCCCCGATAACAGCAGCAATACCATCCACTAATTCTCCCGGTTTTAGCTGAGCATTCATGTTTGAAGAGAATATCATCATGAAAATCCCAAGAAGAAAAGTGATTTTTAGTTTATTTGTCATTTTACTATTTTAAACAAGTTGCAAATTTAGAATACTTAACGAATTAGTCTAAATTTTTTATTATAAATATTTCTTAAAAAGACTTATTTATTGCAGTTCGATATCGAATGTCGTTAATTCTTTGAATTGTCTTAATCTGCTGAACATATCCGCTTCATTTACTTCCTGGATTCTTTCTGTTCCGAATTTCTCAACAGTAAAAGAAGCCATCGCTGAACCTACAATTAAAGCAGACTTCATTGTTTCGAAATCAAACTTACCTTTTTTAGCAAGATAAGCTGCAAAACCACCTGCAAAAGTGTCTCCCGCTCCGGTTGGATCGAAAACCTCTTCCAGCGGAAGTGCAGGAATAGCAAATACTTTATGGTCGTGGAAAAGTAAGGCGCCGTGCTCTCCTTTTTTAATGATTACATATTCTGGACCCATCGTGTGGATTTTTTTAGCAGCTTTTACTAAAGAATATTCTCCTGAAAGCTGTCTTGCCTCTTCATCATTAATGGTAATAACATCTGTTTTAGCGATCATATCCATCAAAATATCCCATGCTGAATCCATCCAGAAGTTCATGGTATCAAGAATAACAAGTTTTGGACGCTTGTTCATTTTTTCCAGTACGGACAGCTGAACGCCAGGGTGTAGGTTTCCAAGCAGAAGGATTTCCGAATCCTGCATAGAATCTGGAATTTTCGGATCAAAATTCTCCAAAACGTTCACTTCTGTAACCAAAGTATCTCTGGTATTCAGATCATTATGATATTTCCCCGACCAGAAGAATGTTTTCCCTTCTTTTACGATCTCAATTCCTTCAATATTTACATCTCTGTCTGTGAACATATCAAGGTGCTCCTGTGGGAAATCTCCTCCAACAACGGAAACAATACCAGATTTAACGCCTAAAACAGATGAAGTGATGCTGATATAAGTAGCTGCACCTCCTAAGATTTTATCAGTTTTACCAAATGGCGTTTCGATTGCATCAAATGCAACGCTTCCTACAACTAAAAGTTTCATATATTTTTCAATGTATTTTAAAGTCAATTATTTTTTCCATTCAAAAGTGTCCAGCAGATGTTTCATATCATTCCTGATATAGTTCACTGCCGGGGCCAGAGAATCAGGTTTCGGCCTTGTATTAAAGTATAAATAAGCAGTCACAAAATGTTTTGTGCTGTCTGTAATGTAAAATTGAAGATTGGAAGCACTCTGTCCCTTAAGCTCATAGAAGTTCCCATAGACTTTTTTGTTTGGGTATTCGAACGATTTTGTATCTATGGAACTTGCTTTAATGGTATGCTCATAGACCATTTTCTCAGCTTCTTTGATATGGTCTGCAAAATCATTCTGTATCGGATAATACGTCACAAAGACCTTGGCTTTCATTTTCGGGTAATTTATATAGTACCAGCACGGCTTTTTAGCATCAGAAATCAACGCAAAGTCTGAATATTCAAAAGTATAGGCACAGTTGTTCTCAAACTTCTGATATTGGGGTTCCGGATATTCCAGGCGGAGTTCCCCGTAAGGTTTTGGAACATGATCTTTTCCGCACGAAATTAAAAGCAGTGAAACAAAAATAAAAATGACGTTTTTTATCATTTTGCAAAAGTACAAATTAGATTTCAGATTTTAGGAGACAAATTTCAGTCTTTCAGTGAGTTTTGGATGTAGTTTTCCAAAGGCTTGGGGAAAGATTTATCATGAGAAGCTTCAAAGTCTGTAATGATGTACTGATTTTCGGCTATAAAGCTGTTCCAAACCGCTTCTGAATGAACCTCAACGCTTGAAATTTCAATGGTAAGATTCTTGTGGGTAAGCTTATGGGTGATGGTTTTTACATTCCTGATAAAGGGTTCCAGCTCTGCAGAAATTACCGGTGGAAATTCAAATAATTTTTTCCAGATGAAGTCGTCTTTTCTCTGCCGGATCAGAAACTGTCCGTTTCTGTGCACAAAATAATATTTCAGGCTAAGATCTTCTGTTTTTACCTTTTTTGTTTTAACGGGATACTCTGATGTTTTCTGCATGGAAAATGCAAGACAGTCGTCATTTACAGGACATTCACCACAGAGAGGATTTTTAGGTTTACAGATTTCTGAACCGAGATCCATCATGGCCTGATTAAAATCGCCTACATTTTCGGGCATGACTAATGCTGCCAATTGAGAGAAATAGGAAAAAGCTCTTGAACTGGAGATATCAAAGTCATCGGCAAAAATACGGCTTAAGACTCTGTAAAAATTACCGTCAACAGCAGGCATTTTACCTCCGAAACAGATACTTGAAACTGCCGCAGCAGTATATTTTCCGACTCCTTTCAATTTTAAAATATCTTCATAACCGGCAGGAAAAACGCCATGATAATCATTCATGATCTGTTGGGAGGCCTTATGGATATTAATGGCTCTTGAATAGTACCCAAGTCCTTTCCAGTAGAGCAGCACTTCATTTTCATCCGCATCAGCCAGTGTCTTTACATCCGGAAATCTTTTAATGAAGTTATTGTAATGGTTGAGTCCCTGACTGATCCTTGTCTGCTGAAAAACAATTTCGCAGATCCAGATTTTATAAGGGTCTTTTGTCTGTCTGAAAGGCAGATCTCTTGCATTTTTTCCGTACCAGTTCAGTAATTTATTTCCAATATGGAGAAATTCTGAACTTTTATTATCTTTTTCCAAAAACCTTTGTCTGTTTAAATAATTTGAGGGAATTCTTAACTGCAATTATTTTTATCATATCATTCAAAAATTTGATACAACTTCAATTCCCGTTCTGCAAAGATAAAATTATTTATCCTTTTTAACAGAGTATACAGGAGCTGCTTTCAGCCACTGATATCTGAGGTTTCTTTCTGCAGCAATAAACCGGTAGCCTTCAAGTTTTTTCAGATAAAGGTAGACAGAATCCGGTTTAAGCTTCAGTTTTTGATCGGAAAGAAACATGAACGGATAATCCATCACTGAATCTCTTACTGTTTTCAATACTTTTCCGGATCTTACTTTGTAAAGAAAGAATGTTTTTCCTCTTCCTTTTGAACTGTCGGTAAGTTTGACATTGGAGCTTGCAATTACCAGCTCACTGCCGTCAAAACACTCCTCTTCGTTCATGATATAGGCTTTTCCCTTCTGCCGTTCGTCTTTAAAAAGGTCTACTGCATAATGGTCGGGAGCCTGGTATTTTTTTTCACAGGCCGACAATACAATCAGCATGAGTACAGGCAGAAAGAAGCTTAAACTATTTTTGATCACATTAATTTTCATATGAATTGGCAGTAAAAAACCGATGTATAAATGCATCGGTTTTGTTATTTAAAATTGAGTTGTTATTATTCCTGAGTATATTGTGCATCCCATTCGTTACCATCATCTCCTTTGTGTCCGTCCAGTTTGATAACGAAACTTTTTGTAGGGAAATAAGGGGTCATGCGGATATCCAGCCATACTCTGTCTTTATTGACTCTGTCCTGCTCGAAACGAACAATTTTGAATTTTTCAATAAGTTTGTCCGGACCTTTGATATTGTCCAGGAAGGTCACGATCTGTCTTCTCAAATCGTCTTCGTTCTTAGCATTCCAGTTTTCGAAAGCTCTTCTGTTCAGGAAGTCAAGTAAAACTTTAGTCACATAGTCGAATACACGTACTACTGAATAGGTCTGAAGACCGATGTTATCTCCTGTAAACAGTGTTTTTGCAGAGAATGCCATGATTTTACCATATTCATTCACCATTGGAACCAGACCCATTTTTTCTAACTGAGAAATTTCACTTTTCTTCAACTCGAATTTTACAGCATCTACTTCGTTGATATTACCATGCTTTTTACCTGCTGCCACCTGAGACATCAAAGTTTTGTGGATTTTTCCTGCCAGTGAAGTGGAAGGTGGAAGCTCTACATTCTCCTCTTCGCCTACTTCTTCAGCCTTCCCTCTGCCTACAAGCCAGTTACACGTCATAATAACGTTACTTCTGTGAAGCTCGCCTCCGGTAAGGTTTGCAGAGTGGAACAAGTCTACTACATCATCCGGCTTATCCAGGTTGGCGAAGTCGGTCACCATCATTACTTTATTCTCGTTACAGATCTTTGCCCATTTTTCAATGACTTTGTTTGAGCCTAAATATCCGGGTATTGCCAGGATAGAATAGTTGTCTCTAAGATCTAAACGGTCGTAATAGTTTTTGAATTCTTCGGAAATAGCATCAATGAATAAAGGGTTATCCAAATCTGAAACCTGTTCAAGACTTGCATTAACGATGCTTACGTTATCCACTTTATCCAGTTCTGTATTTTTATAAAACTGAGCTACAGTTCTGTAGTTGGTTTCCAACAGACGTACTGCGTCAAGTGTATTTTTCAGATTGGTCTTTAGATTCTGGTCTGCTGCCTGCGCTTTGGTTTTGCAGGTATCTGCCATTTGATCTGCAGATTCGTTTCCTTCTAAAAGACTTACCCAAAGGTTTATTTTTTGAAGAAGCTCTTTTCTTTCGTCTGATTTATTATTGTCTGTCAGGAAAATTTCTTTCCTGGCTTTTCTTGTAGGGTTCATATTGGCGATACCGTCTACAACGGATTCAACAAAGCCAAAACCTCCTATTTTATTAAGCTCTGCAAGCGGGTTGCCTTTCGGCTGCCCTGAATGTTGCTGCTGATTCTGCTGTTGGCTTTCTTGTGCCTGTAATTTGCTATCCATGATTTGATTTAGTGTAAATAATTATTTTTCAAGTTCTTGTGCCACATCTTTCAATACTTCGATGAATGCAGATCTGGTCTGGTCATTCTCAAGCATATTACGCAGAATTTTATTGGTTTTCAGCTGGCGTACGATTTTATTGTACTGCTCCTGTTCCATGCTAAGCTGCTGTAAATAGTCTGATTTCTGGGTAAGATTTTTGGGTGTAAAGTCTGCAAGATTCTGAAAACGGAATTCCTCTTCCACTACACTGCCATCTTCCGTTTCGTGCTGTACAGCTACGGATGGTTGAAAATGTCTGAAGACGTCGTCCACAGTTTTTAATCCTGTTACGATTTCAGGGGTATAAGATTCTTCTGTAGTAAGCTGGCTCACTATCAGCGATTTGTTTTCCTGTATTTCCTGAATAGCTTCATTAGCGTCTACTTTTACCTCGTTGCCGCCAACACCATAATTAAACATTGCCATATTATTGTTATTTTGAGATTTCTGATTTTGGTTTGGATCTGTCTTTGAGTAATTTACCGATGAATCAAATAAATTACCAATCCAATGTTTAAATTTAAAAAAAAACTGTAACATACAAAATTTTGTAAAGATTTTTCTTGAAATATTTAATTTAACCTTATTTATATATAACGTAAAATCATGACTTTACGATTCACTAAACTATGAAAAATAAATAAAATAAGCTGTGTGGAGATAAAATAAAATCTTTGTGCACTTTGTATTTATATAAAAGCCTCAAAAAACGTGTTAAAATAAGAATTTCTCCGGTGCGAGGAAAAAATATTCTTTATATTTAAACAAAGTAAACACAGTCATGAAAGATGTAAAGATTGCATTTAGAAAACCAATATATCCTGTTTCTGAAGCATTAAATCAGTATCTGGAAAAACATAACAGAACGACTAAGATTCAGTTTTTATATGAAGACCTGCTAAGATTCAGCGACAGTGTGAAAATTCTGGATAAGGAGGGCAAAGATACCTTATGGCTGGGAGTACTGTATTCTGAACATGAATTTACAGAAATAGAGGCTAATTTAAATAAAATTTATACGCTTCTTCATTCCGATGGAGATGAGGCTACTTTACCTTATCTGAAAGTGGATACCATTGATTTTTGTACCTTCGGAAACTCTAAGCCTTTTCGGATTCGGGTAAGAAATATTCTAAACGACAACCATACTAATTTTTATATTAAACAGGCCGATGCTTCCCGCATCTATGGACTGGAAATTGAAGACCTGCTTTCTCCCAACCGAATCAATTTTCTGATTTACAAAAACACCTTGATAGAAGAGCATATCCTGGGAATTCCCGGAGATGTTTTTATCCAGAAACATTTACATAACTGTACAGAATTGGAAAAAGCACAGATTTCCAAGGAATTTGTAAAATTCAATGAACGCTGCCTCATTGGACTGCTGGGTGACATGCGTTCTTATAATTATGTTATTATTCCTATTCACGATTTCGATCAGGTTATTTACAGAATCCGCCCCATCGACTTTGATCAGCAAAGCTATGAAGGAAATTTGAAAGTTTATCTTCCCCAGTATTTCAAAGAAAACAATGCAATGGTTAATATGGTACTGGAAAAACTGAAGCCTAATTCTATAGAACAGTATCGCAAAGAAGTGCGTTCACAAATTGTAAAAAGAGTGACCAGCAGTAAAAGCAGATTCAGTGAACTTATTGCTATTATGAAAAAAGAAGATATTGCACCGGAAGCCAATGTTACAGAGCTAAAAACAGCGTTGCAAAAACTCACCTACGATGTCAACTTCAGGTATTGTAAAACTATGGGAGATATTATTGAAACCGGGATAAATTTTGTTCTTCGGAATTATAAGAAAGCCTATTAAAAAGAGAATCCATCTCACATTAATTGGGATGGATTCTTTTTCTAACAATTTTGGTTATTCTACCAAATTTTTATTCTGTCCTGAGGCGCTTTATACATTTTGTCCCCAGGTTTTATATCAAATGCTTTATTGAATGCATCCTGATTGACCAGCGGTCCGAATGCTCTGAACACTCCCGGAGAGTGAGGATCGGTTTTCACCTGGTTGATCATATACTGGTCGGTAGATTTTGTTCTCCACACGGTTGCCCAGCTCATGAAAAATCTCTGATCCTGTGTAAATCCACTGATTTTTCCGGGGTTTCCTTTATCTTTCAGATACATCTGAAGGGCATCGTAAGCTACTGCTACTCCACCAAGGTCACCGATATTTTCACCGCTGGTAAATTTACCGTTTACAAAGCTTCCTTTTACCGGTTCGTAAGCGCTGTACTGAGCAGCTAACTGTCCTACTTTCGCATCAAAGTTCTTACGGTCTTCATCCGTCCACCAGTTGTTTAGGTTTCCGTCACCGTCAAAACGTGAGCCGCTGTCATCAAATCCGTGAGAGATCTCATGCCCGATAACGGCTCCGATACCTCCGAAGTTGACGGCAGCATCAGCTTTAGGGTTATAGAAAGGAGGCTGAAGAATCGCGGCCGGGAAAACGATCTCATTGTTTGATCCGCTGTAATAAGCATTCACAGTTTGCGGAGACATTCCCCATTCTGTTTTATCAACCGGCTTTCCTACTTTATCAAGGCTTCTCTGATATTGCCACTCAGATACGTTCTGAAGATTGGAATACAGTGTTGCGCCCTGTTTTGGAGATTCCACCTTTAACTGGGTATAATCTTTCCATTTGTCCGGATAAGCAATTTTTACAGTGAATTTAGACAGTTTTTCCTGAGCTTTCACTTTAGTGGCCGGAGACATCCAGTCCATATCGTTGATATGCGTTTTAAATGACTTTAAAATATAATCAATATACATCTCCATCTGAGCTTTTGCTTCAGGAGTAAAATATTTTTCAACATATAATTTTCCAAAAGCCTCACCAAGAACTCCATTCACAAGACTAAGTCCTCTTTTGTCCATCGGACGCTGCTCTTTCTGGCCCTGAAGATATTTTGAATAGAAATCAAACCTGATCTGCTCAAGCTTATCATCAAGATTGCTGGCATTCCCGTTAATCAGGTGGTATTTCAGATAGTCTTTTAACAGAGGAAGATTCTTCTCAGTCACAAACTTATCCATATTCTGATAATATTTCAGTTCACCGATGATTACTTTATCGGTATTCACTCCTGCATCCTTCAGATATTTAGCAAGGTTGACATTTTTAACCAGTCCTGAAAGTTCATTTACATTTTTAGGGTTGTATCTCAGGTTGGCATCTCTGTTCTGCTCCAGAGTCAGCAGGTAGTTGGCAAGCTGCTTTTCAAATGCCACAACATTCTGCGCAGCCTGTTCTGAATTTTTATTGCCTAAAACACCGAATAATTTTCCGACATAAGCCTGATATTCTGTTAAAGTTTTAGTATTGGCCTCATTTACTTTCTGATAGTAATCTCTTCCTAATCCAAGATCCGGACCGCCAAGATACACCGCATTCATTTTAGAATTCTTCATATCTGCACCTACTCTCCATCCGTAGAAGGAATTGTCACCCAATTTTGTGGCTTCAAGAAGGTATTTTTGCAGGTCGTTTAGGTTTTTGATCGCCTCAATTTTTGCTAAATCCCCTTTAATAGGAGCCAATCCGTCAGCATTTCTTTTATTTACATCCATAAAAGACGCATACAGGTTCTGGATCTTTTGCCCTTCTGATCCTTCGGAATACGTTTCGGATAAAATTTTGTTCAGAATATCCAGAGAAGCATCATCTACATTTTCTCTCAACGCATTGAAAGATCCCCAGCTCGCTTTATCGGAAGGAATCTGAGTAGTTTTCACCCAATTCCCGTTCACATAGCTAAAAAAGTCATCCTGCGGGCGAACGCTTTTATCCATATAAGATAAATTGATTCCCTCATCTTTTATTTCTTCTTTCACAGGTTCTGCAACAGCAACCATAGTTTCGGTTTTGATTTCTGTACCGGCAGTTTTAGCCGTTCCGCATGAGTTTAAAAATACAATGCCGGAAAGGGCAAGTATTCCAATATTTAGCTTTTTCATTAAAGATAATTTTGATTGTCTACAAACTTATCAAATATACAAATTTTAACAATAGGTGATTAATGATAATTGGTAAATGATGAAGAATTGGCAGTGAGTTGCGTGGGTTTGAGAGTATGAGGGGTTATAGCGTTTGAGCGTTTTAGGGTAAAAAAAACATTTAAGAAATCAGAATGAGTTAGTTACTGGCAACCCGGAAAACGTATCTTGAAACCTCATAACCCGAAACTCGCATCTGCTAGTTGCAACCTGACATTTGATATCTCCACATAAAAAAACAAAAACCGCTCATTGCTGAGCGGTTCGTTTATTTTACCAGATTTTGATTCTGTCTTCAGGAGTTTTGTATAATTTGTCTCCTTTTTTCACGTCAAATGCATTGTAGAAAGCATCAACGTTGATGAGTGGGCCGAAGCTTCTGAAGTATCCCGGAGAGTGCGGGTCAGTTTTTACCTGGTTCACCATATACTTTTCACTGGATAAAGTTCTCCAAACAGTTGCCCAGCTCAGGAAGAATCTCTGATCCTGGCTGAATCCGCTGATTTTCCCTGGATTTCCTTTATCTTTCAGGTACATCTGAAGGGCATCGTAAGCGATATTTACTCCTCCTAAGTCAGCGATATTTTCACCGTTTGTGAACGTACCGTTTACGAAAGTTCCTTTTACCGGCTCGTATTTGTCATACTGCGCAGCAAGAGCTTTTGTTGCTTTCTCGAAGTTCGCTTTATCTTCCGGCGTCCACCAGTCTACCAGGTTTCCGTCTGCATCAAACTGTGCACCTGAATCATCAAATCCATGGCTCATTTCGTGACCGATAACAGCACCGATTCCACCAAAATTAACGGCAGCATCAGCTTTAGGATTGAAGAAAGGCGGCTGAAGGATTGCAGCAGGGAAAACAATCTCGTTGTTTACCGGGTTATAGTAAGCATTTACCGTTTGCGGCGTCATACCCCATTCTGATTTGTCAACAGCTTTACCGATTTTTGCAAGATCTTTATTATACTGCCATTCGGTAATGTTCTGAAGATTGCTGTATAGATTTCCACCTTTAGCTTCAGAAACAATATCTAATTTTGAATAGTCTTTCCATTTATCAGGATAAGCAACTTTTACAGTAAACTTGTTCAGTTTGTTCATTGCCTTTTCTTTCGTTGTAGAAGACATCCACGCTAAATTGTTGATGTGAACGGCAAAGCTTTTCTTTAAATAGTCGATCAATTCCACCATCTGTGCTTTTGCCTCAGCCGGGAAGTATTTTTCAACATATAATTTTCCGAAGGCTTCACCTAGAGTACCATTGATCAATTCGAAACCTCTCTTGTTCAATGCTCTCTGTTCCTGCTGACCTCTCAGGTATTTACCATAGAAATCAAATTTCATGTTACCCAATTTATCGCTTAAATAAGAGGCACTTCCATGAATCATATGGAATTTTAAATAATCCTTGATTACAGGAAGGTTCTGAGCAGTTACCAATTTATCAAATTCTTTGTAATATCCGATTTCTCCGATGATTACTTTATCTGTAGTTACTCCTGCTTTTTTAAGATAAGCAGGGATATCAACACCTTTTACCAGTGTTGAAAGCTCAGCCATAGTTTTTGGGTTGTACTGCAATGTGTTATCACGGCTCTGTTCGTTGGTAAGATAAGTTTTTGCAATACTTTTTTCGTAATCAACGATTCCTTTTGCCGCTGCATCAGCATTTTTGTAGCCTAATTCTTTCAGCATGGAAGCTACATATTTCTGATATTCAGCAATAGCTTCTGTATTTTTTTCGTTTTCTTTCTGATAGTAATCTCTTCCTAACCCCAGAGCAGCATTCCCTAAGTACACAGCATTCATTTTAGAATCTTTAAGATCGGCATCAACGCCCCATCCGTACAAAGTATTTTCTCCGTCTTTTGTTACAGAAATCAAATAGTTCTGAAGATCGGCAAGATTTTTAATCGCATCAATTTTATTCAGGTTAGTCTGAATAGGCTTGATTCCGTCTGCATTTCTCTTCTGCATGTTCATATAAGTAGCATACAGATCCTGGATTTTCTTGCCCTCGCTTCCTTCTGCAAATTTATCTTTCAGAAGAGAGTTCAGAATAGTCATTGAGTTGTTATCCGTATCTTCAGCCAGTTTGTTGAAACTTCCCCAGGTCGGTTTATCAGATGGAATTTTGGCTGTTTTCATCCAAGTTCCGCTTACGTAGTTATAAAAATCATCCTGCGGACGTACAGAAGTATCCATAAGGCTAATATCCAAGCCTTTATCTGTGCTGTTAACGGCTGTTTTTACGGCTTTTGTCTGTCCGTTCACTGTATTAAGTGAGCAAACTCCTGCCAGTAAAAACAAAGAAAGCGTTAGTTTTTTCATTATGATAGCAAATTTATTGTATATGTATGTTTTTTTTGTAATCTGTTACAATTCGTTTCAATAAAAAATTAACAATTATAATATTGATTATTTTTCCTTCGAATAGTTAAAAAGATTACTCTGAAATTAATAAGCCCACCAGGTCCTGAATGATCTTCTGGGAAACGAAATTCATAAAATCGGGTCTGTCCAGATGAGGCATATACAGTTTTGAAGTGACTTCTTTTTCATTGATCCGTATCGTATAAAAAACGGTTCCCACTTCTTTACCGTCTTCACCTTTATCCGGACCGGCAACCCCTGTTGTGGACATAGAAATATCGGAGCCAAATAATTTCTGGCAGCCTTCTGCCATTTCACTGGCCACCTGTTCACTTACAACCGTAAACTGGTCTACGGTTTCCTGAGAAACTTTTAAAATCTCTATTTTCTTTTCTGTAGCATAAGGTACAATTCCGCCGATAAAATATTTTGAGCTTCCGGAATTGGCTGTGATCATTCTTGCCAGTTCACCTCCGGTACAGCTTTCTGCAGTGGATATAGTCAGTTTTCTTTCCGTAAGGATCTCCGCCAGAATTTTCTCTATTTTGTCTTCCGATACTGCGATAACGTGATCTCCTACCAAAGGAAGGAGCTTCTGAATCTCGTCTTCTGCCTGCTGTTTCAGGGCCACTTCATTATCCCCTGAAGCAGTAAGTCTCAGTTTCACACGCGTTCCTACCGGAAGATAAGACAATGCGATATTTTCAGGAAGGGCAAGCTCCCAGTCTTCAATAGTGTCTGCGAGAATACTCTCGGGAATGCCCACCACAGAAACTATTCTGGTATGAATATAGTAAAGATTGAATTTTTCTTTTAGATAAGGAACAATCTGATCTCTGATCAACGGTTTTACTTCATAAGGAACTCCGGGAAGGCTGAAGCATAGTTTCCCGTCCTGCTCCATCATCATACATGGTGCCGTTCCAAAATGATTTTGGAAAACAACAGATTTTGTAGGAACAAAGGCCTGTTCTCTGTTTCTTTCAAGAATATCCAGCCGGCCGCGCCTTTCCATATAATTTTTAAGATGGTTGAAAGTGACCTCGTCCAAGGCAATTTCGTCATTAAAAAATTCTGCCAGTGCTTTCTTGGTTTTATCATCTCTTGTCGGGCCCAATCCGCCTGTTGTAATGATAAGGTCTCCAATTTCAAAAGCAGCCTTTAAAGTATTTTTAATAGTGGCAATCTCATCTGAAATTGTGAAGATCTGTGTAACCTGTATGCCTATGTTTTTAAGTTCTGCGGCAATAAAATTAGAATTGGTATCAACGGTGTTTCCGGAAAGGATTTCATCACCGATTGTAATCAGAACAGCTTTTTCCATATATAAATTCTTGAAAGAAAAATGTCCTGCAAATGACGTAAAAATCTACGGCTAAGACAACATAAAATGATTTTTTCTATCTTTGGCTGATACTGTTTAAAACTATAATTATTCGGCGATGGCAAAATATGATGATGCTTCCTGGCACTATGGCGGAGAATATCCGGAAAATCTACCTGATGAAAATGCAGCTACCCATATCGGAATGTTTCTGACATGGTGCATCAACAATGAACTCATATCAGAAGAGTTGGTGCAAGATTCCACAGATGAGATCCAAAGTGTGAAAATACGTGAGATGACAGGAGGGCAATTCCTGATTGATATATGTGATGAAAAGTTCAGCCCACATGATCTGAATGATACCGGCAATGGTTTTGCACAGGCTTATTACAATGACGATACTGTCTTCGGAAAAAGATTCAGTTCGTTTACAGATGATTATTCGGAAACCTTTGACAGAAAAGCGGAAGAAAATAATTTCGAGTATGAATCTTTTTATCATGTAGAAGACACATACGAAAACTACGACCTGATAAAGCCTGTTATTGATCAGCGTTTCGAAGAGTGGAAGGAGTTTTCAGGCTACGTGGTTTGAGTTTAGGAGTAGTTACGAATAAGTTGCAGATGCAGAGTTTGCGGCCGTGAATTCAAAAGGCATAAATGAAGAGAAATATCTGGTGGCTGAGGATATCGAAGCCACCAGCAGTAATGTCTGATATCTGGAGTCTTACATCTGCAATCGTAAATCTTGACTATTGAATTCTGGCATTCACATTTCACTTGCAAAGCAAATTCACAATTGGCGTTTTCCAATATCTAAAATCCTGATTTAAATTACTGATTATGCTTCACCCAGATCAATTCATCCGTGTTATACCCTAACTTTTTTGCTTTTTCGATAAAACGCAGTCTTATACTTTCGGGAATTGAAGTTGTTCTGGATAGGATCCACAGGTATTTTACACTGCTTCCTGCCACCAGGGCATACTGATAATCTTCGTCGATATCAATCACATTGTAACCGGCCCAGATTGGTTTGAAAAATGAAACTTTAAGTCGGGCTTCGGTTTTATCTTTTACAAAACGTGCTTCTCCAATGGATTCTTTCCATTCTTTTTTAACGTAATCATAGCCTTTATTGCGGACACGGATGGAGCCGTTTGGATTTTCGGAGTATTCGGCAGTGACATTATCCATATTTTTCTCGAATCTGTAATCGAAACGGGCAATTTCATACCATCTTCCGAGATATTTCTTAGCATCAAAGTTATGAACGGCAACAGCTCCTTTGGTAATTCCGGGAGAACAGGAATTGTAAATAATCAACCCCAGAATACCTAATGTAACCGGAACCGCAATTTTCTGAAAAGTTTTCATAATGGAATATTTTGTGATTGCGGTGAAAACTTCAAAAATAATGCCTTTAAGCTTTTAAGGAAGATATTCTAGGAAAAAACCTTCAGAAAATTATCTTTGAAACTGCCAGAAACTTCAATTTCCGTATCATCTGAAAGCATCACAGTTCCACTTTTATGATAAGATTTTACAAATCCAGCATTAATGATATGGGAACGGTGAACCCTTACAAAAGGATTTTCCAGAAGATCATCGAAATGTTTCAGGAAACGGCAGACCATTTTTTTTGAGCCATCGGTAAGGTAAACCTGGGTGAAATTTCCGTCTGCCTGCAGCCTAAGAATATCTTCAGTTTTTACAACATCAAATCCCTGAAGTGTCGGGAGAATGAGCTGCTGCTTTTCAGGCTTTAGTTTTAAATTTTCGAGGAGGATTTTATTACGGTTGAGTTCTTCTTTACTTTCGAGGCTTTCCGCTACTTTATTTACCGCTAGAATAAGCTCCTGAATATCTATAGGTTTCAAAATATAATAACTGGCCGATCTATTGAGAGCCTGCAGCGAATATTGGGAAAATGCTGTGATAAAAATGGTTTCATAGGAAAATTCTTTGGTAGCTTCTAACACATCAAAGGCATTCCCAAAAGGCATTTCTACATCCAGGAAGACCAGCTTCGGCTGTTTTTCAGCAATCAGGGGAACGGCTTCTTTGATATTTTCCGCCTCGCCTATAATTTCTACCTGAGGACAGTATTTCGTGAGATAATTTCTGAGAACTTCTCTTGCAATGATCTCATCGTCTACGATTACGGATTGTATTTTCATTTTTTCAGGTTAGAGTTTTAGAAGAGTGAACATTTTCATTACTATTTCCGTTTTAATTTTCAGATGCGACAGGAGCTTTTAAAGCTTTATTAAATAATATTAATTTTTATAGTAACCTGAACTCCGCCGCTGTTTTCTTTATCTTTTATGCTACATGTGATCTCTTTTTTGTAGAGGTCATTTAACAGCTTTATCCTTTCCAGTGTATTTTTCATTCCCCGCCCTTCTCTGGTTTTCTGGTGTTCCGTTTTTTGTTTTTTACTTTCCTGAATTCCGATTCCGTTGTCTTCAACCGTAATTTTTAAATGCTGAGCTTTTTTTTCAAAATTCAGTTTCAGAAATCCTTTTTCATTTCTGTAGCGCAATCCGTGCCAGACTGCATTCTCAAGAAAAGGCTGAATGAGCATTCCGGGAACTTTAAGGCTCTGCATATTGAGGCTTTCGTCTACATCAATTTCATAATCGAATTTATCAGCAAACCGGGTTTTTTCCAGGGCAAGATAATTTTGGAGCAGATCCAGCTCCTGCTGGAAAGGAATGAAATCTTCGGCAGAATTTTCCATGACGCCGCGCATCAGTTTGGAAAACTTCGTCAGATACTGATTGGCTTCCAGCTCGTTATTGGTTGCTATAAAATGGTTGACACTGTTTAAGCTGTTAAAGATAAAATGTGGATTCATTTCACGGCGCAGCGACTGCAGAGCAATTTTTTTATTTTTGACCTGAACTTTTTTCAGCATTCTGAAAATAAAGATCACGAGGCCCGTCAACAGAATCAAAACTCCGATCAGGCTGTAATTAAAGACATTTTTCCTGCGGATAAGCTGGTCTTTCAGTTCTTTTTCTTTTTCAAGCTGTGATATCCTCTGCTCGGTATCTTCCAGTATTTTATTGTCGATCAGGCTTCTGTCTTTGGAAACAAGATCCGGAAGTTTCCCAAGAAAATCCCTGTACAGCGAAACCGAAGCATCAGTATCTCCTGCAATATTATAGAGGCTGTCCAGCCTTTTTACACTTTTCTGAGCTTCAAGCGTATGTCCTTTTTCAAGGGCAATTCCATAGGCATTTTTTAACAAGGTAACAGCTTCTTCAGGATCATTATTTTTAATATAAATATCAGCCAGCTCCTGGATCTGATTGACTTTTTCCTGTGAATTTTCTTTTACAAAGTCTTCTTTCAGAACTTTCTTTTTGGCTTCAATTGCTTTTTTGAAATTCCTGTTTTCAACATAGAAATCAGTCAGTTTCTGATTGATCTCCAATGCCTGCTGAGGAGCTTCTTTTTTAGAGAGAACATAGGCATTGTTGAGGTTTTCTTCTGCTTTAGGAATATCTTTCTGCTGTATATTGACATCCGCCATCTGGCTGTAACTTGCTGCCAGATCACCTTTATCTTTTGTTTTAAGACCTATATTGATATTATCCTGAATGGCTTCTGCTTTCTGTTCGGGTGTGGGAGAAGAAAGTCTTGCCACGTCATTGGCATTGACAGCCCTGCTTTTTTCAGTATAGCTCATCTCGGCTGCCATGCTGTAATTGCTGATGGCGGGAGTTATTTTGTTCTGCTTTTCCTGAGACTGGGCAATTTTCCGGGTGACAGACTCCATATTTTTCTTGTCGTTAAGGTTTTTGTAAATAGTTCTGGCTTTGACTAAAAACTCTTCGCTTTTAGCATAATTACCCTGATTGTAGTAATCATTGGCAATTCCCACATAAGTGTCGGCAACACCTTTATTATCATTGTTGTCTACTGCTTTTTTGAGTCTGGCTGCCGATTTGTAGGCCTGAGTAACCCGCGTGGAATCCTGTGCTGTACAGAAATTTCCTGCAGCAAGAATGAAGATAAACAGTATTTTAAAAACTAATTTCACGGATTTCAGATCTTGAATGCAAAGTAAGTAAAACTTTAGGTATCCTTTGGTATTCTTTACCAAGTCAAAACTTCATTTCACCAAGTTTGCCAGTTAAAAAATCAAACCTTTACATGTTCCTTAAAATTCTGTAACAGAAGGCAGTCCGTCTTTTGTTATATTTGTATTGTTACTTTATCCCAAACTCATGTGCAAAAAATTCCAGATCGCATTGGCAACTTTTTTTTGTATGAACATTTTTCATGCACAGATCTATATTGAAAATGTAACTGTTGTGGATGTTATTCACAAAAAACTGATTCCTGCCCAGACTGTTGTCTTTTCAGGAAAGCCAATTACAGAAATAAAACCCAGCAGGCAGATCAAAATTCCGAAGAACTCCCATGTTATTGACGGTAAAGGTAAATACCTGATGCCAGGAATGACGGATGCACACGTCCATTTTTTCCAGAGCGGCGGTCTATATACAAGACCGGATGCCCTTGATCTGAGAAAACATGTTCCTTATGAAAAAGAGATCAGCTGGAGCCATCATAATATGGAAGATCTTCTGCAGCGTTATCTTAAAATGGGAATGACGTCAGTAATTGATCCCGGAGCAACGTATAATTTACTAAAACTCAGAGATTCTTTGAAAGAGAATGTCCGTCTGCCTTCAGTGTATATGTCGGGACCGCTCATTACTACTTATGAGCCTGAAGCTTTTAAAAATCTTAATAAAGATGAACCTTTCAGGCTGCTCTCGTCTGTTGATGATGCTAAAAAACTGGTTGAGGAACAGATTCCTTATCAACCTGATTTTATTAAGATATGGTATATCGTAACGGGAGATGCACAGAAAAAGAAAGAACAGGCAAAGGAATTGGAACCGGCTATAAAAGCAGTTATTGATGAGGCTCATAAAAATAATTTAAAGATCGCCATTCATGCAACAGAACGCTTCACCGCTGAAACAGCTGTACAAAACGGTGCCGATTTCCTGGTACATAATATAGAGGATGAAGTGATTTCTGATGATTTTATAAAGCTTTTAAAATCAAAAAAGGTCATTGTATGCCCTACCCTTACGGTAATGGATAATTATTATGATACTTACGGGCAAAAGAAGACCTACACTACTTATGAGCTGGAAAATTCTCATCCAGAAAGTATTGGCTCTATGTACGACCTGAAGCATCTTACACAAACTTCAGACTCTGTTATGCTTAATAAGCGTAAAGCAAGGTTCAGTGAACCTAAGATCAAAGCCTATATCTCAAAAACGGATTCCATCAGAGCTGTTAATCTCAAAAAAATGGCTGAAGGAGGTGTAACCATCGCCGCTGGTACGGACGCCGGAAATATCGGAACGCAACATGCATCATCATTTATCTCAGAACTTAAGGCCATGAAGGAAAACGGGATGGACGAATGGCAGATTCTTCAGTCGGCAACCATTAACCCTGCGAAGATCCTTAATAAGGAAAAGGAGTTCGGCAGCATTGAAGTGGGAAAAGCAGCGGATCTTGTTTTACTGAATTCTAATCCTGTTGAAAATCTGGACCATCTTACTGATATTGAATGGGTTATAAAAAACGGACTTCCTATAGACCATGAAAGAATTGTAAAAGTGACACCGGAATCCCTGGCTCAGCAGCAGGTGAATGCTTATAATGCGAGAAATATTGAAGCATTTCTGGAGCCTTATGCAGAGGATGTAGAACTGTACCTGTTTCCAGGAAAGCTGATCAGCAAAGGAAAGGAAGCCATGAGAAAAACATATTCCAATCTGTTTGATAAATCTCCGGATCTTCATTGCGAAATCAAACAGAGGATTGTGAATCTTAATACTGTTATCGATAAAGAGAGCGTTTCGGGATTGAGACCTGGTGTAAAGACGGAAGCAACAGCTATTTATGAAATTAAAAACGACAAAATCTCAAAGGTTTACTTTATCCATTAGTTTTATTTTTTGAACCGTTAAGAATGGTTCAAATCACATTTAAAAAATTTGAAAAAGACGATTCTCACAGGGATTGTCTTTTTTTTGTGACCATCCACCAAGTGAAAACCTCAATTCACCAAGTCTCTTCATTTCCGGTTTCAGATCGCCGTAATTTTACTTTAGAATTTAAAACAAGAAATTATGAAATTGAGACATTTTTTATTGATCGGAATCTTTACTCTGGGAAGTTTTGCCCATGCACAGGAAGTAAAGAAAAATGCAATTGAAGTTACAGGGATTGCAGAAATGGAAGTAGAGCCGGATGAAATTATCTTCAGCATCGGCATCAAAGCGGATAACAAAAACGAATTGGCAGACAACGAAAAAAAGCTGATTGAAACATTAAAGAATTCCGGAGTGAAGAACGAAGACATCAAATTTAAATCGATGTATCAGAATGTATATGCTAAAAATGGAAAATTTACAAAAAATTACCAGTTCAAGGCCAGTGCAAAAGCAAATATCAGCAAAATATTCGAAGACCTGAACCAGAAATGGGTAAGCAGCCTGAACGTTTCAGAAGTAAAGAATACTAAAATTGCTGATTTTAAGAAAACCGTTAAGATCAATGCTTTAAAAGCAGCCAAAGAAAAAGCGGATTATCTTTTGGAAAGTATGGGCAAAAAGGCCGGAGCTCCGATTGAGATCATCGAAATTGAAGATTACACCAGCGATACGGTTCTTCCTGTAGCTTATAAAAGCAGTATGAGAAATATACAGCTTGAAGCGGCAGATGCCGTAACCGATTTTTCTTTTGACAATATTGAAAATATCAAGCTAAAATACAGCATCAAAACAAGATACGAAATCCTTTAAAATAAACAGATTTAAGACAGTCCGGAAGGGCTGTTTTTTTTGTCTTAAACCAGCTTTATAAGTTCACCAAGTGAAAGTCAGGTTTCACCAAGTCTCCCGGTTTTCATCCTTAAATACAGATAATTTTACTTCAGGAATTATAACAATAAAAAAGTTAAGATTCAATATTACAGCAGATAACCAATAAAAAATAGAATTATGACAACTTTAAAAATCTTAGCCCTGACAGCAGGTACCTTTTTTTTAAGCTCAGGAAGTTTTTCAGACGCCCGCTGTTCAAACAGCAATACATCAGGCAGAGAGACATTTATTCAAAATGCTTCGGTAATACAGCCTGCGGTAACATCAAAGGATAACAAAATCCAGGTTGCCCTTCTGCTGGATACTTCCAACAGTATGGACGGGCTGATTGATCAGGCCAAATCAAGACTTTGGAATATTGTGAATACGTTAACCACTCTGAAGTATAACGGACAGGCTCCCCAGATAGAAATTGCCCTTTATGAATATGGGAATGACGGTATCCGTGATGAAAATTATATCCGCCAGGTTACTCCGCTTACGCAGGATCTTGATCTGGTTTCCGAGAAATTATTTGCACTAAGAACTAACGGGGGAAGTGAATATTGCGGTGCCGTAATCCGTGATGCCTCGATGAACCTGAACTGGGATGGCAACGAAAAAAGCATGAAACTGATCTATATCGCCGGCAATGAACCGTTTGACCAGGGAAGGGTGAATTACAAGGAAGTCATTTCCAAAGCTAAAAGCAAAAACATTTATACCAATACCATTTTCTGCGGAAACAGAGAAGAAGGAACCCAAACCTTCTGGCAGAACGGAGCAGTAGTGGGCGGCGGTAAATATTTCAATATCGACAGCGACAGGAAGGTGATTTATATTGAAACGCCTTATGATGTAAAAATCTCAGAATGCAATACAAAACTGAATGACACCTACATTTATTATGGAAGTCACGGCTCTGAATATAAGCTTAAGCAGGTTACCCAGGATAGAAATGCAGAAGTTCAGTCGGCTTCCAATTACGTAGAAAGAGCCGTAGCCAAGTCTAAAAAGAATGCTTATAAAAACGACCACTGGGACCTGGTAGATAAAGCTGAAAGTGATGCAGGGTTTATTGCTACAGTAAAAGATGATGCGCTGCCGGCTGAACTAAAAGGCAAAAGCAAGGAAGAAATTAAAAAAGCAGTTGCCATAAAATCTGCAGAACGCGGGAAAATTCAGAAGGAGATTGAAGAGCTTTCCAGAAAACGTCAGGAATATATTGATGCCGAAACAAAAAAACGGGGCAATACAGATACTGATGACCTTGGAAAAGCAATTGAAAGTTCTATTCTGGAGCAGGCAAAAGCAAATGGATATACTGCTAAATAGTAGTTCCAAAATCCGTACAGATGGTGGCTTTGAATATCTTAGCCATCATTTTGTTTTGGCATTGGTCTGGTCTTAACTTCAGTCTTCATGTACATCCGGTGGCTAACCACCGGTTTTTACCTCCCAAACTTAAAATACCTTGACAGCGGGTGTTTTTTATTTTCCATAAACCGGGAAGCCATTTCCATCCCTGTCACAGAAAACGTGATTCCGTTTCCACCGAATCCCAGTACAAAATAAGAATTCTTAAACTTTTTATGCTCTCCAATATAAGGCAGTCCGTCTTTGGTTTCCCCAAAAGTTCCGGCCCATACAAAATCTGTATAAAAATGATAATCAGGTTTTATTTTCTTCAGGTTTCTCAGAATCTCTTTTTCCTTTTTATCCAGAAGAACATCCCGCTTTTCAGCACTGTAGAAATCTTCGTCGCCTCCTCCGATCAGAAGCCGGCCGTCGGCTGTTGCCCGCATATAGATATAAGGTGTATCCGTATTCCAGATCAGGGTATTGCTGATATTCTTGAATTTATCGCCATCAATTTCTGAAACGAGGGCATACGTGCTTTTTAAATCAACAAAATTTTCCTTCAGCAGATTTTTGCTTTCATACCCAATACAGTAGATCACTTTTTTAGCTTTGATCTGAAAACCGCTGTTTACCGTTATCAGATTAAAACCTTTGTGATATTCCACTTTTGCCATTTCAGTCTTATCAAATATTTCTAAACCTTTTCTTATATTGTGTTTAAACAATTCATGGGCGAATTTAAAAGCATCAATACTGGCTCCCTGCCTGGAAAGAATTCCACCATATGTGTTTTCAAGTCCAAACTGCTCCCGCACTTTCTCTGCTTCTATCCATTTTACATCAAAACCTGCATCCTTTCTTGCCATATATTCATCTTTCAGCCACTTTACATCTTTCTTTTTTGAGGCAAAATACAAGGATTTCTTTCGTTTAAAGCCTGCATCGGATCTGATTTGTTTTGAAAGTTTTTCGAGGGTATCTATTGCATCAGAACAGGCTTTGTAACTTTCTACAGCTCCTTTCTTGCCAATCAGTTTTTCCAGTTCAAAAAGAGGAACATCTATTTCATACTGCAGCATAGAAGTCGTTGCTGAAGTACTCCCGTTACAGAGCTCGCGTTTGTCAATCAGGATCGTTTTATAGCCGTCACTTACCATTTGATGGGCAATAAGACTTCCGGTAATACCACCGCCTATAATGAGTATATCACAGTCTTTATTTGATTTAAGGGACGGGTATGAAGCGGTCAATCCATTTTTTAGAAGCCAGAAAGGTTCATTTGATTTTAGATCCATAATTGAATATTACATTTAAAACAATAACATTTATAAGTATTTTAACGATTTTTTATCAATTAATGGTGCAATTATTGTACCCAGTTTTAAAATCCAACCCACTTAAAATAATTAGTATGATAACAATTATTCCAGAAGCTCCGGAAAATGTTGCGGCATTCAGTGCGACCGGAGATGTGACGAAAGAAGATTTTGAAAACCTTGTCATCCCTCATGTAAAAGAAAAAGTAGACCAGTTTGGCGAGCTGAATTACTTACTGTATTTGGATACTGATCTGGATAATTTTACCATGGGCGCATGGCTTGAAGACGCATTTTTAGGATTAAAAAATCTTACAAAATGGAACCGTACAGCTATTGTTACAGACAAAGAAGCGGTACAGAATTTCACAGATATTTTCAGTGTTCTGATGCCGGGAGAATTTAAATCTTTCCCTAAAGAAAACTTATATAATGCACTTTACTGGTGTAAGAACGGTAATGAAGTGGAAGTATAGCATTATTGATAAAGAAAAAGAGGCTTTGTTCATCGACTGAACAAAGCCTCTTTTATATCTAGACAGTTGATTATAAATCTTTAAAGTGCTTCAGAAGTGCTTTATAATCCGGTTTACTGTTACTTATCACAAGGTACACATTCTACAGCTGCATCATCATTGTCAGGAGTTTCTTTCCCGTACAGATATCTGTATCTCAAACTTATTGCCAGACCAATGAATGTCATCCCCACTCCTACTAACGATGGATATTTAAAGGAAAAACCGTATTCCAGAGGGATTCCGCCCAGAAATGCACCCATCGCATTGGCAATATTAAATGCGGCCTGCATAAATGCGGCAGCCATCATTTCGCTCTTAGGAGCCGCCTTCATCATCATGATATTAATAGGTGCGGCAACAGACATCGACAGCGCGCCACAGATAAACGTCAGTATCAGTGCCATATTCTGGTTCTCTGCAAAGAAGAATACTCCTGCCAGAGAAATCATCATCAGAAAGATCAGCAAAGCACATGTTTTCTCAGGTCCCAGCCTGTCTGAAATAAATCCTCCGGCAAGATTTCCAACAACCATTCCGGCACCGGCAAGAATCATTACATAAGCCATATGATTGCTTTGGATTCCGGCAACGATTGTCATTAAAGGAGTGATATAGCTGAGCCATGTAAACAGTCCTCCAAAACCAATCGCTGTAATTCCTAAAACCAGCCATGACTGTTTATTTTTAAGAAATTTCAATTCTTCCAGGAAATGGGTATTCTGATTCGATTCTATGGCCGGAAGCCATAATTTCAGGAATAATATGGCAAAAAGCCCGATTAATGCTACAATGGCAAAGTACAGCTTCCAGTGGTAAACATGTCCGATATATGTGACCAGTGGAACCATGATCAGATTCGCGATCGTAAGTCCTGTAAACATTAAGGATATATAAAATGCCTCCTTTCCTTTTCCAGCCATGCGGGATGCGACTACCGTTCCTACTCCGAAAAACGCACCGTGAGGAAGTCCGGACATAAATCTGATGATCAGCATGCTCGTATAATCAGGAGCTACCGCAGAAAGCCCGTTAAACAGCGTAAAAAGGATCATTAAAACCATTAACACTTTTTTAGGCGGAAATTTCACGGAATACCCGATCAGGATCGGAGCTCCGATTACTACTCCCATCGCATAGGCCGAAATAAGGTGCCCTGCTTCAGGAATGCTAATTTTTAAGGTATTCGCAATATCAGGAAGCAGTCCCATTACGGTAAATTCCGTAGTTCCTATTCCCAGACCGCCTATGGCTAAAGGTATTATTCTTTTATCAATCTTCATTGTCAGTAAACTTCTTTTCGAATTAATTTTAAATGATTTTTTCTGAAAAAATAAAAACAGTTTTCCATCTTTACTTTGAAAGTGCAAAAGTCGCGAGAAATATCGGTTTTCACTTCTCCTGAAATGATAAAAATTTGCTCCATATTAACCTTTTTATGTAATTTTAAAATCAGAATCTATCAAATGAGAACAGGATGAAAATTCAGAAAGAAATCATAGAGTTTGAAAACGGGAAGTCTTTTAAGCTTTTCTCACCGTCTTTAAAGAACTGCTTTTTCTGGCATCATCACCCGGAAATAGAGCTTGTTTATGTAGAAGCCATCAACGGGATCCGTCATGTAGGACGGGATATTTCTGTTTTTACAGAAAGTGATCTGCTTTTAATAGGTTCCAATGTACCTCATCTTAATTTTGATTACGGTATTCAAACGGAATGCAGACAATTGGTGCTGCAGATGAGAGAGAACTTTCTTCAGGATATTGTTGTTTCCGTTCCTGAATTTGAAAGCATTAAAAAACTTCTGGAAAAGTCTTATTTGGGTCTTTCATTCTCAGGAGAAACAAAAAAAATGGTTGTCGAAAAACTTCATGAGATCAAGGATAAAAACTCTTTTGATTCCCTGATAGGACTGATTGAAATCCTTCAAATTCTCGCTGCCTCAGATGAAATAAGAGAACTGAATAAGGAAGACACCAGAATAAAATGGTTCCTGAATGATAAGATCAGAATGGGAACGATCTACGATTACATCCACGAAAATTATGATAAAAAACCTAATGTCAACGAAATTGCAAAAATTGTAAGTCTTAGCACTCCTGCTTTCTGCCGTTATTTTAAAAAGCAGACGAATATGACGTTCACGGATTTTGTTAATAATTACAGGATCAATCAGGCTAAAATATTTTTACTGAAGGATTATTCTGTGACAGAGGTGTGTTTTCAGGTAGGTTTCGAGAGTCTGTCGTATTTTAATAAACTGTTCAAGCAGCATACGGGTGAAACGCCTTCAGAATTCAGGAAAAAGCATTTGAAGAATATTGAAGTGAGAAACTAGTTTTTTTCGTTGTTTGCCAGTGTTTCTGATGTTTTTTATAACCACCCCGTCAAAAATTCTTTGAATTTTCGCCACCCCTCCACGGGAGGGGAATTCTGAGCCGACTACTTTTATCAGTTTGAAAATCTTCGATTTTCAAAGAACTTATGTGCTCTTCCTTTAAGAAACGTTTTTACTTAAAATAACTTAAGTGTTAAAAAGCTTTTGTAGCTTTTGTGGTTAAAAGTTTAGTCGGTGAGAACTTCGAGAGCCTCAGTTCCCGGTAATTTTTTGTTATCAATAATAAAATTATCGCCGTAATCAGCTGTGTAGCCTTCAAAGTGGGCTGAGGCTCTCAAAGCTCACTTATTTTTCTAATATTTTAATTAAACAAAAACCGCTTCAAAAATGAAGCGGTTATATTTTTAGTGAATATGTTTTTCAGCGTGGTAGGAACTTCTTACCAACGGTGAACTTTCTACGTGTCTGAAACCTAAGCTTCTAGCAAAATCTCCCAGTTCGTCAAACTCTTCCGGTGTAATGAATTTTTTTACCGGCAGATGTTTTTTGGTAGGCTGAAGATACTGTCCAAGTGTAATGACATCTACGTTGGCATTTCTGATATCTTCAATGGTCTGGAAAACCTCATCTTTAGTTTCCCCTAAACCAAGCATTACCCCGGTTTTTGTTCTTCTCTGACCAGCTTCTTTTAGGTATCTCAGAACTTCTAAACTTCTTTCATATTTAGCCTGGATCCTTACTTCTCTTGTCAGACGTTTTACGGTTTCCATGTTGTGAGAAATCACTTCAGGGGCCACATCTACCAATCTGTCAATATGTTTCGTAAGTCCCTGGAAATCCGGAATAAGAGTTTCCATGGTTGTACCCGGAGAAATTCTTCTTACCGCATTTACAGTTTCAGCCCAAAGGATGGAACCCATGTCTTTCAGGTCATCACGGTCTACAGACGTAAGAACAGCATGCTTGATCTTCATTAATTTAATAGAACGGGCCACTTTTTCAGGCTCATCCCAATTAACGTCAAGCGGTTTCCCTGTTTTGACGCCGCAGAATCCGCAGCTTCTTGTACAGATATTTCCTAAGATCATGAACGTTGCCGTTCCTTCTCCCCAGCATTCACCCATATTCGGACAGCTTCCGCTCTGGCATATGGTATTTAATTTATATTTGTCGACCAAAGTCCTAAGCTCCCTGTAATTCTTTCCGGTAGGAAGTTTTACGCGGATCCACTTTGGTTTTTGAACGGTAGTATCTTGAACTAAATTCTCCATTTATTTCTCAAATTGAGCTTCAAAGTTAGTGATTTTTTTATCGAAACAATCAAAGACAAACATTGATGAAACATATAATTTCGTAATTTTAAACCACCAAAATCAAATATGAATAAGATCCTTTTTACTTTATCCGTTGTTATCAGTACATTTTGCTTTGCCCAGAAAAAGCTTCAGCCGGCTGGCTCGGAAATTATTGAAACGGTGGAAGGAGATCTGGATGGTGATAAAATTCCTGAACGAGTGGTTATTTATACTACAGCAGATGAAGGTGAACTGGGGAAGATCCGTGAAATCCAGATTCAGAAAAAAAGTGGCGGAACATGGATGATCCTGGAGAAATCAAGAAACGCCATTCTTGAAAGTGCCGGTGGAGGGATGATGGGTGATCCGTATCAGAGTACAGCTATTTCAAAAGGGATTCTAAGTATTACCCAGGCAGGCGGAAGCAGCTGGAAATGGGGATATACGGATAAATACCGGTTTCAGAACGGACATTTTGAACTGATTGGCTATTCTTCAACGTATGGAAGACCCGGAGATTATTGGACAGAGATAGATTTTAATCTCTCTACAGGACAGCTCAATTATGAGAAAGAAGTAGAGAATATTGCTGAATATGGTAAATCCAGGCAGGAAACCTATATTAAAAAAGGCTTGAAAATAGACCTGCAGAACAGAAATAAGAAGGAACCAAGGAAAATTATTCTTCCTAAAACAAAGGAGGAAGTTTATCTGTGAAAATTTTGAACCTTTAAGATTCTATTAAGGTAAACATTGCTTTTAAGACTGAATGAGGCTGATTATCTTACTAAGCTATTAATTATCATCAAATTCATTATTTTTCAGCAGCTCGGCAAGAACTTTCTTGGCGCGCATTACTCTTACTTTGGTATTGGCAACGGAAATTCCAAGCTCTTCTGCAATTTCCTTGATACTTTTTTCTTCAAAGAATCTTAATTTGATAATGTCCTGGTAATTGGCATCCAGCGACTCGATGGTCTTGATGATTTTTTTCTGCTCTTCATTGGAGATCATCAGCTCTTCCGGAGATTTTGCAAACTGGTTTTTTACCTCATCCAGGTTTTCGGTAGGGTCCTGGTTTTCGCGGCTTCTTTTTCTCCAGAAATCAATGACTGTATTCTGAGCAATGGTTAATATCCAGGTTTTAAACTGAAAATGCGGATCGTACATATCCAGCTTCGACAGCACTTTGGAAAAAACATTCACCGTGATCTCATCTGCATCATTTTCATCTTTCACTTTTTTCATGACAAAAGAGAAAACATCCACCCAAAAAATATTGATGAGTTTGGTCTGGGCCTTCTGGTCCTTTTCTTTTGCCTTTTGAATAAGCAGGAATAGCTGTTCGTCGTTCATTATTAACAAATATAATTTTTTTAAGTGAAAGCACAAAGGGGCTGACAGGCCTTTTTATCCTCCGATTTTTTTACCTCCGGACATCTATTCTCTATACTCCTGAATTTACTATCTTTGCATCGTAAAATTTTAAAGAAAATTATAGATGAATTCCTTTATAGAAGAACTAAAATGGCGTGGTCTTTTTGCCGATATGATGCCAGGAACCGATGAACAACTGAATAAAGAGGTAACTACTGCATATATTGGTTTCGACCCGACTGCTGATTCTTTGCATATCGGAAGTCTTATCCAGATCAAAATTTTAGCGCATTTCCAACAGCACGGACACAAGCCTGTCGCTTTGGTAGGTGGTGCTACAGGAATGATCGGAGATCCTTCAGGGAAATCTGCAGAAAGAAACCTGCTGGATGAAGCCACCCTTCTTCATTATGTAGACTGTTTAAAGAACCAGCTTTCAAGATTTTTGGATTTTGAAGGTAATGGCCCTAATAAAGCTGAATTGGTCAACAATTACGACTGGATGAAGAATATTTCTTTTCTTGATTTTGCTAAAAATGTAGGAAAGAATATCACGGTGAACTATATGATGGCGAAAGATTCTGTAAAAAAGAGATTTTCGGGAGAAAGCGGTGCAGACGGGATGAGTTTTACCGAGTTCACTTACCAGCTTATTCAGGGATATGATTTCCTTCATCTGTATCAAAATAATAATGTGAAGCTTCAGATGGGAGGTTCTGACCAGTGGGGAAATATCACTACAGGTACTGAACTGATCCGAAGAAAAGCCCAGGGAGAAGCATTTGCATTAACAGTTCCTTTGATTACCAAGGCTGACGGCTCTAAATTCGGAAAGTCTGAAAGCGGAGAAAATTACTGGCTGGACAAAAAGAAAACATCTCCATACAAATTCTACCAGTTCTGGCTGAATGCTACGGATGAGGATGCTGAAAGATTCATTAAATTCTACACATTCATTGGAAAGGAAGAAATTGACGCTTTAATTGAAGAGCACAAAACGGCTCCTCACGAAAGAAAACTTCAAAAGAAACTGGCTGAAGAAGTAACCGTATGGGTACACGGCAGAGAAGAATATGAAAAAGCAGTAAAAGCTTCGGAAATTCTGTTCGGCCGTTCTACCGCTGAAGATCTTGTAAGCCTGGACGAAGAAACTTTCCTTGAGGTTTTTAACGGTGTTCCGCAGAAAGAAGTTGCAAAAGCTGATGTTCTGGGAATAAGTATTATTGATCTTCTTTCTGAGAAATCAGGTTTCCTAAAGTCTAAAAGTGAAGCTCAAAGAGAGATCAAAGGGAATGCAATTTCTGTAAACAAAGAAAAGGTAAATGATACTTATACCGCTAATGAAAGTGATCTTATCGACAGTAAATTCTTACTGCTTCAAAAGGGTAAGAAAAGCTATTTTATCGTGAAGGTTATTTAATCAGTATCTTATAAATAAAAAGACCGGCGCTGAGATTGATCTCAGCGCCGGTTTTATTCATGAAGTTATTTAGTTTTAGAATACATAACTTGCAGAAGCCGACAAATACTGCCCGCTGGAAGTTCCTTCTTTTTTCAGCTCGCCATCTACCCAGATCTGAACCTTCAATGTAGAAGAAGCATCTGCCCCGATTGCATTGACAGCAACATTAGCATTATAAGCTCCCGCTTCTGATGTCACCTCCGGACTTGTCCATGTTGTTCCGCTAAGACTTGAAGCCGTGGTTGGGTTACCATCAATTCCATATACCGCTACCTCGATATCACTTCCTGAAGAAGCAATAGCTTTGAAAACAACTTTATGGCTGCTTTTTGCCGGACCGTTGTCATCGTCATCATCGTTGCTACAAGATGCTGCAAACCCTATGAACATCGTTGTCAGCAATACTACAAACGTCCCTTTAAGCAGCTGGCTCATTCTCATTCTTTTCATAATCTTTTTGTTTAAGTTTTAATTATTTATTTAATATTCTATGATCAGTGATTTGATACCTGCAAAGCTATTAGAGTCGACAAACTTTATCAATCCTGAAAAAGGTGTAATTTTTTCTACCTAAAATCAGGTATTTTATTTGCTAAAATTTTTAATTAAATTGAGCAGTTTTAAAAAAATTATACAGAACCGAATCCAATGAAGAGATTACTTATTCTATTAAGCCTACTATTGTCTTTTACTCTGCAGGCACAGGTTATCCCTCTTAATGAAAAGTCCTATTTAGACAGCTTACAGAATATTACTAAGACTACGGCAGCAAATACTTCAAAAGCAACAGCATTTTTTCTTTTATCAAATTATTACAGAAACAGTGATTCTCTTTTAAGCAAAAAATATTTAGCAAACGGGAAGGCATTCATTAAAAATGATCCTTTTCTTACAGCAAAATATGATTACTACGAAGGACAGTACAATCTTGACCGGAATAAAGAAAGGGCAGCCCGCTCCTATCAACAGGCCATTAAGGCATTATCAAAATTAAAAACCAAGGAATCTGGTTTTTACCAGTCTTTAGCCTGGTATAGCTATGGGGTTACGCAAAAAGATAAGGCAGGCTACCCTTTTTTAGTGAAGACCATTGTTGAAAAATGCATTCCATTGATCAAAAAATACGGAAACAGCAGAAACTTAGGATTTGTATACACTCAGCTTGCAATCATCCTTACATATAATGCCCAGTTTGAAAAGGCCGGGAACTATAATAATAAAGCTTTAGAAATTCTTGAAAAGAATTATCCCGACTCTGCCGAATTATTTTACACCTACCTGAATTTTGCCAGCAATTTCTGCTATCAGGCCAAGGGAAATGAAGCCAAAAAATTTCTGGACAAAGCTGAAAAACTGATCATTCCTTATCCTGAATCTTCATCCAACTCGTTTTTTTATTATGGTAAAACGCTTTACTTTATTACAAAACAGCAAAATGCAGAGGCATTACCCATTATTGAAAAAGGGCTTTATTACACCAAAAAGTTTAATCAGAATCTTCAGGGACAGATGTTCTATTTTAATAAATATGACATTTTAAAGAAATTAAAAAGGTATGAAGAAGCTAAAAATGTTCTGGAAGATATTTTAACGGAAAAATCCCTTGTTCTTGATCTTAATAATAGAAAAACCATCTACAGACAACTTTCTGCCTTGAATGAAGAGATGGGAAATGCTAAGGAAGCTTTGGTTTGGGAACAGAGATATTCTAAACTCAATGACAGCCTGAGCAGCGAGAATGTAAGGCTTGAGATTAACAAAATTGAAGCAAAATTCAATACTGCCGAAAAAGAAAGAAAAATAGCAACCCTGAATGCTGAAAAGAATCAGAAAGATCTCGAGGTGAATAAGAAAAATTCCTATTTATGGGGGCTGAGCCTGGTTTTATTATTGGCTTTAAGTCTATTGATTTTTCTTTTTATCCTGTTCAGAAAAAATAAAAAAATCTCTGAACAAAGAATAAACGACATTAAACAGAAGGAAGAACTCTCTCTTACCAAAGCTATTCTTGATGGCGAAGAAAGGGAAAGAGAGCGTATTGCCAGGGACCTCCATGATGGTTTGGGCGGAATGCTTGCCGGCGTTAAAATTAATTTCTCCACCTGGTCATCCAGCCATTTGCAACCTGAAAAAGACAAAGAGTTTTATACGATTTTAGGGCAATTAGACAGATCTGTAAGCGAACTTCGTCACATAGCAAGAAATTTAATGCCTGAATCCCTTCTTAATTTCGGTCTGGAAATAGCTTTAAATGATCTTTGTGAATTTCACTCCAGGAAAGATTTAGAGATTGATTTCCAAGCCATTGATATTGATAAAAATCTACCTCTGAATATTCAGCTTAATATTTACAGAATTGCACAGGAGTTATTGGCAAATGCTCTAAAACATGCTGAGGCCAGCAGTATTCTGCTCCAGTGTTCCCAGTCCGAAGAATGCTTTATGATTACCATTGAAGACAATGGAAAGGGATTTGATAAAAAAATTGAACAGACAACGAAAAGCATGGGACTCCGCAACTTAAAAAACAGGGTGAATTATCTGAAAGGTAAAATGGAAGTAAATTCCGACAGCCAGGGGACAACAATTAATATTGAACTTAACACGGATGGAGAATAAAAAAATAAATATTGTCATTGTAGACGATCACCCCATTGTCATAGAAGGCTTAAAAATGATGCTCAACAGTCAGCTCGGGTTTAGTGTTTCCGAAAGTTTTACTTCGGGCTCAGAGATCATTGGTTTTATTATGAATCATCAGGTGGATATTATCCTTTTGGATATTACCTTACCTGATGCCAATGGTACAGAGCTTTGCCGGGAAATAAAGAAAATATCGCCGGATACTTCAGTAATCATGTTCAGTAACCGTTCTGAAAGAAGTATTATCATGCAGTCTATACAACACGGCGCCAGCGGTTATATCCTTAAAAACACCTCTATAGATGAACTGGTGGTATGTATTCAGGGAGCCTATTCCGGAAATATTGTTTTTTGTAATGAGACTAAGCAAATCATCAGCAAACCTTCTCAAAACGATTTGCAGGTGCCCAGACTGACGAAAAGGGAAAAACAGATCCTACAAATGGTAGCCGAAGGGAAAACCAGCATGATCATTGCAGATGAACTTTTCCTGAGCCCGCTTACCGTAGATACCCACCGAAAAAATTTATTGCAGAAGTTCCAGGTAAAAAATTCTACCGAGCTCATCAACCGTGCCATCCAGCAAAATATGATTGAAAAACAGTAAATAAAAAAACCGCTTCAAAAGCGGTTTCATTTATATAATAAGTAATATCTTACAATTCTAAGAAGCTGTAATCAATGGAAGCGACCATAGGCCCTGCTCCTACTTTCTTATCAGTTTTTACGATTTCACCATCTATCCAAAGATTGATTACCAATTCTGAATCGGCATCCGGAAGATCAGCTTTAGCATCAAGATTTAACTGTGCCTGGCTGGAATTCACAAAGAATTCACCACTTGTCCAAACAGTTCCTACAGGATCGAAAATATCAGTTTTAGTTGTTCCTACCTGTGTTACGATAGCTTTAATAACTCCTCCGGTAGTTGTTTTCACTTCAAACTGAACAACATGATCTTTGAATTCTTCGTCGTCGTCATCCTTTTTACAAGAATTCACTACAGTAATTACCGAAAATAATAAAACGAATAAAAAAGAAAGTCTAAGTAAACTTTTTGATTTGTAAAATTGCTTCATTTCTCCAAATAGATTTTTAATGTTTCAAATATAAGTTTTTTATTAATATAAAAATAACTTTTATGAAAAATTTCCAACAAAGTTTTCTAAATAATATCAAATCAATAAAAAGCACAATTACAGTAGCGGCCTATATTTGGGCTTGCATCCATTTGGGTTATTAAAGGTAAAACCCGGCACCTAAGTTTTGAATTTACAATATGATTTATTAATTATATTTGCTGTATGAATTTAGATTATATAGTAAGAGAACCGGAACATATCACCCCAAATACTACCGTCCTTTTCATGCTTCATGGCTATGGCAGTAATGAGCAGGATCTTTTCAGCTTCAGGGAAACTCTTCCCGCCGACTGGCTTATTATAAGCTTCAGGGCACCCAGAGATACCCAATTTGAAGGATATTCCTGGTTTGACATTGATTTCAACAATCCTGAAAACTTCATCGACCTTTCCCAAGCCAGAGAATCTTTAGACGGAGTTCTCGAAAATATCCTGAAAATTGTAAATCATTATGGACTTACCGAAGGTAAAGTACATTTGTGTGGCTTCAGCCAGGGCGGAATACTTTGTTACGCGTTAGCTTTAAAGCACCCCGATCTGTTCAGTTATGTGGCGTGCTTAAGCAGCTATCCTGAGGAAAAACTTCTGGATGGTATTGTAAAAGACAAAAAGAAGCTGGAAAGGCTCCGTTTCTTTGTATCACACGGAACAGATGATGCTGTTATCCCGATGGAATGGGGAAGAAAAGCGGCAGATCTTCTTTATGACCTGAGCTGTTATTTTACGTTCAGAGAATATATGAGCGGACACGGTGTGAATCAGAAAAACTATATAGACCTGATGGATTTCTTCTCAAAATAACAACAGTTCATTTAAATTAACCTTTCAATCAATACCTCTGCTTCATTGCAGTTTATATAAACATTCCTGCTTTTGGAATGTTTTTTTATTGATAGTAAGGATAAATTCAGTAAATTCAGTAAATGAAACTTAAGCTTTTTTTACTGGCATTATTCTTCAGCATTTTTATAGGTGCACAAAATTCTTTTGAGCTGGTAAAGGTTAAAAAAGCGGTCATTCCTTTTAAACTGATCAACAATCTTATCTTTATTCCCATCAATGTTAACGGTGCAGAGCTTACCTTTATGCTAGATACGGGAGTTGCGGAAACCATTCTTTTCAGCCTTGACAATAAAGAGATCAAGCTGGAGAATATTGAGAAGATCAAATTTTCAGGGCTTGGAGGGAATTTAAGTATAGACGGTTTTAAATCTGACCGTAATATTGCAAAAATAGGTGATCATATTATTAATTCTTCCATGCTTTTATTTATTGTCATCGATGAAGAATTCAATATTTCATCACATATCGGAATTCCGGTGAACGGGGTTATCGGGTATCATTTTTTTAAAAACCATCCTATTTCAATTGATTATACCTCAAAAAAAATAACGGTCTACCAGGATGCCAATGTATTCAAAAAAAAGGTTCGAAAGTTTGATGTACTTCCTATGAGTGTTGAAAAGGACAAACCTTACATTAACGCTGATGTAGAGATGACCCGGGAAAAGAAAAGCTCAAAACTGCTGATAGACCTCGGTAACAGTGATGCCATATGGCTGTTCCCTACTCTTATCAAAGATTTTGTGTACAACAGACCCAATATTGATGATTATCTGGGCCGTGGTTTCAATGGAGATATTTACGGTAAAAGAAGCCGTATCCATAATTTTTATCTCGGGGATTTCAAATTTGAAAAGCCGCTCACAGCAATGCCTGATGAATATTCTATCCAACATGTCAATCTGGTGAAAGACAGAAAGGGGTCTGTAGGAGGCGAAATAATGCGTAGATTTTATGTCGTTTTCGATTATAAAGGTGAAAAGTTATATCTGAAAAAAAACAGGAATTTTGATGATCCTTTTCATTTTAATATGAGTGGACTGGACTTTAAGCAGGACGGACTGGAATGGCAGGAGGACCGGGTGAAAATAGAACCTAAAAAATTATCGGAAGTAAACAGTGAAGTTTCTGTAGTCAATAACTTCCAGTATAAATTTACGTTGAAACCTATCTTTTCCGTTGCAGGGGTAAGGAAAGATTCTCCGGCATTTGTAGCAGGGCTGAAAAAAGATGACCGCGTTCTCACCATCAACGGAAGCCGGACTTCAGATATGACCATGGAAAAAATCATGGAGCTGATGAAATCCGATGAAGGAAGAAATATCACAATCGTGATTCAGAGAAAAAATAAAGAAATGACCTTTAATTTCGTCTTAGAGGACCCTATACCCTATCAAGATTAAAATATGAAAACCGAAGAAAGCACAATAGATAAAATAAGAACCCGCCCAAGATTTAAGATGTTTACGCATCTTACCAAAGAAGAATATGCGGAAAACCTAAAGAAATACCTTGCTGACCATAAGGATGAATTTTCCGGAAATATCAACAAGGAGGTAGCCACGATCTGCGTAGAAACAGTATATGACAATTACTGGAAGCCAAGACTTTCTCTACGGATTGAAATTGAGGATGATGAGACTGTTATACGGGGAGTATTCGGCCCCAGCTCTGCGGTGTGGACTTTCTTTATGTTCCTTTACTTTTTCTTTTCTATTATGTGGATGACTTTTTTCACCATGTATTACGTGGAAAATCAGATAAAAAGCGCTGAGTTCCCGTGGGCCCTGAGCGCTTCATTTGTTATGTTGTTCTGCATATTTCTTACCTATGCAGCTGCCAGATTCGGGCAATACAAAGGCAAAGAAGAAATGCTTAAGCTTAGAAGGTTTGCTGAAGAATCTACTTCACAGTTTGAAAAGAAAATCAGTTAGCAGGAACTTCGGCAGGTTTTTCCTCCTGGATTGGGGCTGCCATAGCTTTAGCCGCTTTTATGGAGTCAGATACTTTGTCCCTGTTGTCCTGTTCCTTGATCATTTTATCAATATGAGGCTCCAAAAGTCTGGTCATTTCTTCCACTGAAATATTATTGGCATTGGGATCATCCAAAAGCTTTCTCCAAGGTTTTCTACCACCCCATTTGTAATCTCCGAATACCATCACAGGTGTTCCTTTTGCTTTGGTTGTGGCACCGCCTGGATTCAGAATCCATGTATCTGCGTAAGAATACAGCCACTGGGCATCTTTCATTAATAAACGTAAACATGAATGTGATGCCGGATAACCGGGAAGATCATACTGATGCCATCCAATACCACCGATATTATGAATATTAAAATTATAAGGAAGTTTCCACTCACTGCTTACCGTTGAAATCGAAAGTTTCTTTTTCCAGTTGGCAAAAGTAAGTCCACGTGTGGTCTGGGCTGCTTTTTTTCCCATACTTGTTGGTCCCCATTTAACAAGGCTGCCATTGGAATAGACTCCGTAAGCCTGAATAGGATAGGAAAAGATCACAAATTTTTTCACCCCGCTCAGTAGATCAAGCTGCATTGGAAAAGGTGAATATTCCATAAGTGTCGTGTCTATTTTTGCAGGCACTACTAATGTATCTGCATTCCATTTATTTTTAGAATCAAGCCTGTTTAATGCCAGAATTGCATACCTTTCTTTCTCACTGTATTTTTTGCTGAATTCTGCATAGATGGAATCTCTTAGTTTTTTATCTTTTGGAAGAACAAGGGCGTTATAAAAACCATTTTCCTGCATTGCCGGCGGTACAGATTCTTTTTCCACTACAGAATCTTTCTTAATGGAATCTTTTTCTACGGCAGGAGTTTCTGACGAAGAAACTGTATCTTTAAAAGTATCGCTTATTTTTTCAATTTCTTTCTTACATGAAATCAGCATTGCAGCACAAAACAGAGCATATAAAAATGATTTTTTCACAGATATGTTTTTCATAAATAAAACAGGTCATTTAGTTGGATTACCCATTGCAAATATCAGACCTTAATTTGAATCCTAAAAGACATTATAAAAAATACCGTAAAAAAACGGTATTCACGTATATTGTTCAGAACAGTTTATTAGTTTCAGCATATCTCAGGGTCTCAGCAGATTATTTACTTCTATTTCTTTTATGGCTTTTTTCGGTGAAAATTTATCTGTTACTTAAACAAAGAATTAAATCGATGGTAATACAATCCCCATAGAGTACTACTTGGGTTACCCTGGGGGTCATCATGTGCTAATATTAATTCTGTTGCTAAGGCACCTCAAGACTACTGATAAAATCAGTCTAATATACCAAGTTACCTAAAGCTTAGGTGAATGCTGCCTCCTCTGTTTCTTTTCCCAAATCTATTCATATGGCAAAAGGAGGTAGCAACTCCAATATCTAGTAGTGCCATCTCACGAAAGCTTCCATAGCAGCATAAGTTGCCAAACCTAATTGTTGATATAAAACAGCTGTTTCCGCATTTCTATCTTCGGCTCTTTGCCAGAATTCTCTGGTATCATTTCCTTGAAATACCACGCCGTCTTTTTGTGATTGGTGTTTAAAGATTCCATGACGTTTTGCTAAAACCTGATCCGGACTCATGGGTACTGCCATTTCAACTTCGTCAATTCCCCATTCTTGCCAAGCTCCACGATACAGCCAAAGCCAACAATCATTCATAAAAGATTTTGATTTTAAAATTTTTACTGCTTCAAAAATGGCATCTAGACATACTTTGTGCGTTCCGTGTGGATCAGCCAAATCTCCTGCTGCATATATTTGATGTGGTTTAATTTTTTCGATCAAATCTATCATTAATTGAATATCTTCCTGTCCAATTGGTTTTTTCTCGATGGTTCCTGTTTCATAAAAAGGCAATTCCATAAAATGAATTTGCTCATCAGGCAAACCTACAAAATGGCTGGTTGCTCTGGCTTCTCCTTTCCGAATTAATCCCTTGATGTAACGTACTTCCGGAATATCAATTTCGCTATTTTTTTTATTTTCTAAAAAAGTCTGCGATTTCTGATAAACAGAATCTGCTTCTGGGCTTTTGATTCCGAATTTTTCATTGTAATCAATAACAAATCTTGCAAAACGCAAGGCCTCATCATCTGCTACAGCAATATCCCCTGAGGTTTGATACGCCACATGAACTTCATGACCTTGTTCTTGCAAACGCATAAAGGTTCCTCCCATACTGATGATATCATCATCCGGATGTGGACTAAAGATTAAAACACGCTTTTTTGCCGGCTTTGCTCTTTCTGGACGGTTTGAATCGTCAGCATTTGGTTTTCCGCCCGGCCAACCCGTAATTGTATTTTGTAATTTATTAAAAATCTTAATATTAATATCATAAGCAGGGCCCGAATCCGCCAACAAATCACTCATACCGTTTTCAATGTAATCGACATCGGTAAGCATCAAAATTGGTTTTTTGAGCTCTAATGCCAATCCTAAAACCGCTTTTCGAACTAATTTATCATTCCAAACTACTTTTTCTACCAACCAGGGTTTGTTAATTCTTGTCAATTTAGAAGAAGCTTCTTTATCTAAAACAAAAACAGCATTAGTATGTTCTTGCAAAAATGAAGCAGGAATTTGATTTGTCACTTCATCTTCAACAGCTTTTTTGATAACATTCGATTTTCCTTCACCCCAAGCCATCAAAATAACTTGTTTGGCTTCCATTATTTTCTTGACCCCAAGTGTAATTGCCGTTCTTGGTGTATTGTTTAAACCTGAGAAATCTTTACTTGCAGCCACTCTGGTAATGTGATCCAGTGCTACTAAACGAGTTTTAGAATTTTGAAGTGAACCCGACTCATTAAATCCGATATGTCCGTTGCCACCAATTCCTAAAATTTGTAAATCGATTCCACCAAGAGCTTCAATTTTAATCTCATAATCATGGCAATAATCTGCAATTTGTTCTTTTATTAAAAGCCCGTCCGGAACGTGACAGTTTTCAGGTAAGATATCAACATGATCAAAGAGTAATTCTTTCATAAAACGAACATAGCTATTGATAGAATCCGGTTCCATCGGATAGTATTCATCTAAATTGAATGAAATCACATTTTTAAAACTCAGGCCCTCCTCTTTGTGCATACGAACTAATTCAGCATACAAGCCTTTTGGTGAAGAACCCGTTGCTAAACCTAACACGCAGGATTCGTTTTTTTCTTGTTTTGATTTAATTAATGCTGCTATTTCTTGTGCAACCGCTTTAGATGCTGTGGTTGAGTTTTCAAAAACTACCGTATTAATATTTTCAAATCTTTTTTCAAACCCTGTTGACTTATCTATAGTACTTTTTAACATTTTTCAATTTTTTTTTATTACTATTTATTTAGACTGTGAGATTTTGACCAACTTCTGTATTTACTAATTTTACAGGGTGTTATGCATTCCAATCCAATACAGGATAATGCTTTTTCAAATATTCTTTTACTTCGTTTATATCTTCCTTTGCTGTCAAATCAGGAACATGTTCTGAAAAAGGAATTCCCAAAGCAGTATTTCCATTTTCCTTTAACGAATTTAAAAGTACGGTGGGCAACTCTTTTTCATCTCTTTCCGGATGAACAGGACAATTTTTAAGATAGGAATACAAAACCGCGCCATTAAATTTAAAAGCATTCATACTTACTCTTAATTTTCCTTCGGAATCCTTATAGCTGTCTAAAACATCAGCCGTTGGTTTTTCTAGAATATCTACCAGGCAGTTATTCGCATCCAATTTAACGATAGCAAAACGTGAAATGCGCTCCAGAGGAAATTCCATAGCATCTCGATCGTAACTAATGAAAGCATTAGGAGCATCCGTTTCTCTAAGGGCCAATAAAGCTTTTGTTGAATACAGATTATCACTATTACATACAGAATAGTACTGTGTATTCAATTCAGGAAACTGCTCTACAGCTTGTAATAATGCGTCAGCAGTGCCAAATGGTTTTATTCTTCCTTCCGGAATATATTGAACGGCAAAAGAAATATTTAAATCGTGAAAATCATTGTTTTTATCATCACTTCCATAAAATTCTTTAAACAAATCACCCTGTTCTCCAATGATGATATAGATTTTTTTGTAACCTGCTTTTTTTGCATTAAGCAATAGATAATCCAATAATGGTCTTCCGTTTGCTCCGACCCCTATTAATCCTTTACTTCTTTCATTTGCCTGCAAAATTTCTTCTGCTGTCAAGTTTTTAACAGCAGCTTCTTTCTTCATCCGTGAGGAAGCACCTCCTGCTAGAATAATTAAATTGTTATGCATCTTTATTTTAAGTTTTATTCAATAATTCTCGCACCAGAATCAACACTTACAGGATAGGCTTCTACAGCCTCCGCAGCTAAAATAGCTTGAACAATTTGCTCTTCTTTATCAGGATCTGCTATAGCAACAATACTTCCTCCTCCTCCAGAACCTACAATTTTGGCTCCGTATGCTCCTGCTTTTAAAGCAGCATTGATCATAGCATCTATTCTCGGAACTGTAATTTTTAACAAATCACGTAAAACCTCATGGTGCTTATTCATTAGCTCACCTATTTTTTTCAGATCTAAAACAGGTTTTTCGAGTTCTTTTAATGCTTTTTTTGTACAGTCATAATTTATAACTGCCGCTTCGAAATACGGAATTAAATGATCTGGTAAACAATTTCGATGTCGATCTAAATCTTCAATTTCAGCGGTATTCAAATCAAAATCAGGAAAATTTTGTTGGACAATATCAATTGCCAATAAAGCATTTCCTTTTAACTCGCCAATTAATCCAATTGTTTCCTTTGGAATACCAGAAACCCCTGTAATAAGACCATTTAATCCTGATCCTATAACGGTACACGAAAAAGGAGATTTTGTATCAATATGCACAATATTTCCCAAACCGATACTATAATGGTCCATCATGCCCCCAGGTTCTCCATGTTCTAATATCTCAGAAGCATAACCTATTTGCGAAATAAACTCAGGTGTTACTTCATCATCTACACCAAATGCCGTTACCAAAAAGTTAATCCATGCTAATAATAAAGCAGATGAACTTGATATCCCGGAATTGATAGGAATATTTCCGGTTATGGTAATATTGTATCCTACATTCGGAATACAACCATGACGCCTAAGAACCCTTAAAGCGGATGCAAAATAATCGCGTGGTTCTAATTTTGCGAAAGTATCATTAATATCAATGGATCTAACTTCATCAATATCAATCATATTAAGCTTAAAAATTTTGGTACCGTTTTGTACCGCAGTCAATTTTATATTTCTATTAATTGCACATGCGATAACAGGTAATCCCAGATAATCTTGATGATCCCCAAAAAGACAAATTCTTCCCGGAGCCAATGATATAATTTCAGTCATTAAAATTCATGTTAAATTGCTGTATTATAATAAATTACAATGTGTTTTTTATTAAAAATTAAATTTTTAACTGTACGAAAGTAGATATTAATTTTTGATAAAACAAGTAAAAACACAAAAAATGTGCTCGAGCACATATTGAGGTTAAAAAGGGCTTACTTTAATATTAAATCAAAATTTCTATATTTGTTTATAATGGATAAGAAATACACAATTAAAGATATTGCAAAATTAGCCGGAGTCTCTAAAGGAACCGTAGATAGGGTATTGCATAAGAGAGGAAAGGTTTCACCTGCCACACTTGATAAAATAAATGAAGTGCTTAATGTGATTAATTATGAACCCAATCTAATTGCCCGAAATCTGAAAAACAATAAAATTTATCGTATTTGTGTGGTATTACCCGACCCGGAAATTGATCCATATTGGTTACCTTGTCTTAATGGGATTAATGAATCCATAAAAGAGTTTAAGGCATATAATGTAGTCATAACAAACCACTTTTTTAATCCCGAGAGTACCAAATCTTTTATTAAGGCCAACGAAGTTATTATCACGCAATCACCAGATGCGGTTTTGTTAGCACCATTATTTCATAAAGAAACCTTAGAGGTAATCAAACAATATAATGAACAGAATATTATCGTAAGTAGTTTTAACAATCAAGTCGAATCAAATTACATAAAAAGTTTTGTTGGGCAAGATTTACATAAAAGTGGCCGCGTGGCTGCTAGTTTGATGAATTTGATTGTGCCACAAGGCCAAATTGCAATAATTCATATTGACGAAAGTTTAAAAAATGCGGTTCACATGCAGGAAAAAGAAAAAGGCTTCAGAAATTATTTTGAAGAAAAAAGCGATACTGATTTTTCAATTTCAACTTTAAAATTAAAATTCTCAAATATTGAAACCCAGTTTAATACTTTTCTAGATAAAAACCCTGATTTAAAAGGTGTTTTTATTACCACTTCAAAATCATATCAAATTGCCTCGCTTATTTCGAAAGCAAAAGACAAACAAATTAAACTTATCGGTTATGATTTAATATACAAGAATGTAGATTATCTAAACCAAGGCTTTATTCATTTTTTAATTCATCAAAATCAGAAACAGCAAGTCTGTTTGGGCATTTCTACTTTAGTTGAACACTTTTTGTACAGCAAAGCAATTCCTGAAAAAATATTATTGCCAATTGATATTATTAATGTAGAAAATGCTTCTTTTTATGTTTCTTAAATTATTTCATTAAAACAAATCTTCCAAAAGAAGAAGTAATGTGAAAATTAGGAGACTTAGTTTCCGGATTGACCCATGTAATCCAAGTTGGCTCGTATTCGGAATTATTTATTTTGTTAAATTTCGCTCTAAAAATACCAACTTCAAGTATATTTTCTTTTATTAAATCTAAAGCTTTTAATGATTTTATACTTATTTGGCCTTCTACAGCAAAAGAAGTTTTACTGCGGGAAGCTTTTACAGTCAGATTTTCTTTTGGCCATTTCCATTCAAAATCGAAGTTTTTATTAGGATAGGCTCTAAAATCCATTATTCTTGCATTGCTATCAATTTCTAAACAATAATAAGGATTGAGTTCCCGGTTCGTTCTAAAAAACAACTCTACCCTATCCGAATTTCCGATGCTTTCAAAACTTTCATCTTTTACGTCAATATAAATATCCGAATCAAAAACAGTAAATTTAAAATAAAGGTTTTCTAAATCATAAAGTACCCTAAGCTCAATTTTGGGAATTTCACTTTGATTCCATGGTGAACAAAAATCGGTCAAACAATTTGCTTCTTCCCAAAATTCTTTATCAAAATCCTGTGATTTTTTTTCTATAAAATTTACCTGATACTCTTTTAAAGTTTGATTCATTATTTTTTAATTTGCTGAGCTACTAAAATCTAAAATATATTTTACATTTTTGAAAAACGGACTTAAAAATAGGTCTTATTTTATATATTAAAAATTATACTGAAATTTTTATAAAATTACTTCTTTTTGGATTTCTATTTTAAAGATAAAAAAAACATATTTTTTGATTAATACAAAACAACGGTTTGAAATATTATTAACAATGAAGCAAAATCACTGCTAAATATTTAAGATTAGAATACTTGTAATGTAGAATAGCTTTCTTTTTAAACTTAAAAAAAGAGCATTGTATTTGTAAAAACGACATCAATTTAAGCGCAAAAAAGGGTTTTGTGCAATTTTATGTGTTCGAGAACATAAATTTTATGTGTTCGAGCACATTTTTTTGTCCTTTTCCTTGTTTTATAAAAATATAATCTCTAGTTTCGTCAAATATTAAAATTTTCAGACTAAAATTTTGAGTGTTTTTTTTTAAAAAAACGTCACTTATTTTAAAAAAAAACTTAGTAAAAAAAACATTTATTAACCAAAACTATTTCAATAACATGAAAATATTATCCCCAAAAAAACCAAGAAATTTACGGTTAATGACTGGCGCAGGAAAAGTATTTAAATTGACAATATTATTATTATCAATTAGTTTTCAAATAGCAAATGCTGCCACTTTAAAAAAGACAGAATCTTACAAAGTCTTATCCTATGCACAAAAAATAGTAAAAGGAAAAGTAACAGACGAAAAAGGGGCACCAGTTTCGGGTGTAAATGTTACAATAAAAGGAACCAAAACCATTGTGCAAACTGATGCAGACGGGAACTTTACAATAGAAGCTCCCAGCTCTGATTCTATATTAGTATTTGAATTCTCAGGAATGCAAGATCAGGAGATTGCAGCCGGAAATGATTTTATAACTATTGTAATGAAAGAGGTTGTACAGCAAATAGATGGAGTTGTTATGTTAGGTTATAGTAAGGTAAAAAAAGAAAGTTTGACGGGTTCTTTGCAAACTTTAAACAATAAAAAACTATTAGATGTTACTACTCCTACTGTTGAAAACTTACTTTCTGGAAAGGCATCAGGGGTTTTTGTAAGTACTAGTGGTGGCCAGCCCGGAGGTCCATCAAAAGTAGTTATTAGAGGGAAAACTACTGTAAATGGAAGTACAGACCCCCTTTGGGTTGTTGATGGTGTAATTGTTGGAAATGCTTCTCCGAGTATGAATCCTGCTGATATTGAGAGCTTAACGGTTCTTAAAGATGCTGCATCTACAGCTATTTATGGATCGCAAGGTGCCAACGGTGTTATTGTGGTTACTACAAAAAGTGGAAAAACAGGTAAGGCAACTATCAATTTTTCGGCAAAAACAGCAGTATCAGTTATAAACAATGGCAACTACAAAATCATGAATGGGGCAGAACTGTATGATCTATATAATTCATTTTCAAACAAAGAAGTTTTTCAAAATGCTACATGGTGGACGCCTGAACTAAGAAACAGAAACTATGACTGGTGGGGAAATGCAAACCAAGCAGGCATTGCCAATGATTATAATTTATCTATTAGTGGAGGTGGTGACAAGTTTAAAAGCTATGTTTCGGTAGGGATTTATGACGAAACAGGAGCGATAAAAGGGTATGATTATAAAAAATATAACGGCCTTATGAAATTTGAATATAAACCAAATACTTGGTTAACAATAAGACCTCAAGTAAATTTAACAAAAGAAAAAATCTTTAATCAGCAGCACTCTGTTGGTGCTTTGTATAGAAACTTGCCATGGGACAGCCCCTATTTACCAGATGGAACTTTGGTAGGAAATGCGCCCAACCCAACCTGGGTAAATGTTTCCGGATCAAATTATTTGTATGATTTACAATGGAATTTTTCTGAATCGGAAAGCTATGATGTGCGTTCAAATCTTGATTTTGATGTGAAGCTTACCAAATCGTTAACTTTTGCTTCTGTAAACAATTATATTTTTGGTAATTCAAACTCAACTTCTTACTCTGACCCTAGATCATCTTCAGGATTGGCCGTAAAAGGTAGAATTGAAGATAATTTCAGCACATTCAACAGATTATATACTAATCAATTACTAAAATTTAATAAATCTTTTAACAAACACGAAATAAATGCTGTTGCCGGCTATGAGTGGAATGAATATAAGTCAAAATTTAGCCAGGCAATTGCTACCGGGATCCCTCCCGGAATTATTGTAACAGAGCCTGCTGCAGTACCGGAAAAAGTAGAGGGAAACAGATCTGAATGGGCCGTACAATCATTATTATCAAACGTAAATTATTCGTATAATAATCGTTATTTGGCACAGTTTTCTTTCCGTCGTGATGGTGCTTCCAACTTTGGAAAAAATGCCCAATATGGTAACTTTTTTTCTATAAGTGGTGGTTGGAACATCCATAAGGAAGCTTTTTTTAATGCAGATTGGATTAATAATTTAAAATTAAGAGCAAGTTATGGTTCTGTGGGTAACCGCCCACTACAATTATATGGACATCTACCATTATACTCTTTATCAGGAAGTTATAACGCAAATCCGGGCGCTCTTATTTCACAAATAGGAAATCCTGATTTAAGCTGGGAAAAAACATATACTGCTGGTGTAGGCTTGGATGTAAGTTTTTTTAACAGAGTTAATATTACATTTGACTATTATAACAAAAACACCTCGGACTTATTGTACCAAGTTCCTCTTCCCGGAGTTATTGGAGTAACCAGTATTTTAAGAAATGTTGGTGCTGTAAACAATAGAGGTTTTGAGGCTTCTATTAATGTAGATATTATCAAGAATGAAAACTTAAAATGGTCTGTTGATGCTAATATTGGTGCAAACAAAAATAAAGTAACGAGTCTCTATGGAAGCCGCCAAGAAATTATTGTTTCTGACGGTAGCGGTGTAGCAGGTTCTGCATTCAAATTATTAAAGCCCGGCTACGATGTAGATAGCTGGTATCTTACAGAATGGGCCGGTGTTGACCCTGCAACTGGGGCCCCTCAATGGTTTACCACTAACGCCAATGGAGAACGCGTTAAAACTTCAGACTATGGAGAAGCTTCAAAACATCAGAAAGTAATAGGGTCTTATACCCCTGATTTCTTTGGAGGATTCTCGACCAGTTTAAATTATAAAAACTTTGATTTTTCTGCTGTTTTTAGCTACTCTGTTGGAGGCGAAATTTACAACTATTCTAGAACCGAATTTGATTCGGATGGAGCTTATACCGATCGAAACCAAATGAATTTGCATAGTGGATGGACCCGTTGGGAAAAACCAGGTGATATTGCTACACATCCAAAAGCGACTTACAATAATTCAAGCAATTCAAATAGAGCTTCATCCCGTTTCTTAGAAACCGGAACCTACTTAAAAATGAGAAGTATTTCTTTGGGGTATAACATACCTATCAATAAACTAAACATCAATACTTTAAGATTATTTATAGCTGGAGAAAACTTATTTACCATTTCTCACTTTTCTGGTGTAAGTCCGGAGCTTTCACCAAATTTTAATAGCGGAACAGGTCAATATGTTATTTCAGGTGTAGCTACTGATGTATATCCACAAACTAGCAAAATTACTCTAGGACTTAATCTAACGTTTTAAAAATAAAATCATGAAAAAGATACTAATATTAGGAACTGTAATTAGCTTTCTGTCCTCATGCAACTTAGACAGAGAACCATTTGCATCTTATACTCAAGAGAAAATACAGGAAGACCAGGAAGCTTCTATCGAAGTTTTGTTAAACGGATGTTATGGACAGCTAAAAAATTGGTCGGATGTTATGCATCGTGTAGGAGAATATCCCGGAGATAACATTATGATTCGGGGAACTTCTACTGACTCATTTTATTCTTTTATCTCTTATCAACATATTCCAAATAATGGAAGGTTGTCTACTTTATGGAATAACAGTTACAAAGTCATTTCTCAATCAAGTGATTTGATAAAAATTATTCCTGAAGGAAAGAGTACTGCTTCTGACCAACAACTAGGAGAGGCATACTATTTAAGAGGGATGATTTATTTTTACTTATGCCGTGTTTACGGAAGACCTTATGCACAATCTCCTGAAACCAATTTAGGTGTTCCTATCATCAATGGTTTGCCGGCTGACGTTATTGATCTAAAACTGCCAGACCGTTCTACAGTAAAAGAAACTTATGAACAAGCTATCAGCGATTTGAAAAAATCTGAATTGCTAATGACTGAAAGTAAATCAGCAGCTTATGCTACCAAAGAAGCAGCCCAGGCTATGCTTTCTAGAATATATTTGTATATGAGTGGTACTTACGAAAGTCCAAATCAGGAGTTTGCAACACGCTCTATAGAATATGCCAATAAAGTGATCGCAAGTGGGAGATACAGTTTACTTAGCCGCACTAACTTTATGAAATACAATACGTATGCACCTGACTCTGGAGAACAAACCGAAACTATTTTTGCCGTAAAAAGAGTTGCTTCAGAATATTCCGGATTTGATCATTATTATGGAATTGGTGGATTGTATGCCAACATTCAGGGACAGGGTTGGGGTGAAATGTATGCCAGTGCCGAATATCTTGATTTGCTGCGAAAAGCAGGTTTAAAAAAAGATGCACGTTGGGCATTTATTGACCCACAATTTGCCAAAGATTCAGCTGGAAATAAAATCGATGCTTTCCGTTTTATTGTGGATGTCTACAGTAGTGGCGGTACTCAAACAGGTTATAATTATGTTCAGCAACCATTAAAAACAAACCCAAATGGTTCGTATTATATCACAATCGGAACTACTAATTATAATCTTACAGAAGTAAATGCAGCTGAAAATCAATACTCTATTGTATATGAGGGTAAAACATATACTGGCGAAAAAGATTTTATGATGTTATTAAATCGTGTATATCCGATGTTTTATATCACAAAAGCTTCGTTACAAAACAATGATTCTCACTTGCACTCGCCTATTATTTCGAGATTAGCGGAGATGTACTTAAATCTCGCAGAAGCATATGCCAAAAAAGGGGATTACGCCAATGCATTGATAAACCTCAATGTCGTTCGTGAAAGATCTATTGTTGGAGGGGGTTATACTTCACTAAACAGTACAAATGCAGCACAAAGAATCGATGAAGAACGTCAGTTAGAATTGGCTTTTGAAGCACACCGTGGTTATGATGTGTATAGAAATGGTCAAACGATGACACGCCGTTATCCTGGTCCACACCTACCATTGATTGATTATCCGGCAACAAGCCTTCGTGTTGTACAGTTTATTCCACAGTCTGAGATTAATGCCTATCCGGGTATTCTTACTCAGAATCCTTAATTATTATTTGGATAGTATAGCCTCTCTAATCTGCTTGGCTAGAGGAGCTTATTAAAAAAATAAAACGATTATTCTTCAATTAAAAAGATGAAAAATATATTCTACTTTATTTTGGTTTCATTATTGGCATTTTTTTCTTGTGTTGGTAACAATACAAAAGAGATTTCTAGAGAAAAAAATCCAAAAACTAAGATTTCTTTACCTTTAGCAGGAAATACGTTCAGCTCTAAACACCTTGATGGCAATAATACGGTCACCAATAAAGGAATAGAGAATTGGACAAATCCCGATGAATTTTTTACAGTTTATTTTAGAGTCTCAAAAGCAGGTACTTTTCAAATTATTATTGAAGAACCAACTGAAGTTTATGGAAAATCAGAACTTGAGTTTTCTATTAACGGAATAGCAAAAAAAGTGAAATTTGATCCTGCTATAAAAAAATCCATAACAGCAGGAAATTGGAAAATTACTCAAGAAGGCTATGTAGCAATTAAAATAAAAGGAATTAGAAAAACAACAGATCGTTTCCCTTCTATTGGCCATTTAACAATTATCAGCTCTGATTTTGATGGGAAAATAGCCTATGTTCCAAATAATGAAGGAAACTTTTTTTATTGGGGAAGACGTGGTCCTTCCGTACATTTAGCATATCAAGTTCCTCAAAATACTAATGCAGAATGGTATTATAACGAACTTACCGTTCCTAGAAATGAAGACAAAATTGGTTCCTATTTTATGGCTAATGGTTTTAAAGAAGGCTATTTTGGAATTCAGGTTAATTCGCCAACTGAAAGAAGGGTTTTATTCTCTGTCTGGAGCCCGTTTACAACCGATGATCCCAAAAGTATTCCAGAATCTCATAAAATTAAACTGCTTAAAAAAGGTAAAAACGTATATACAGGCGAATTTGGAAACGAAGGCTCAGGAGGTCAGAGTTATTTTAAATATGATTGGAAAGCCGGAAATACTTATAAGTTTTTGCTTCATGGAGTTCCTCAAAGCAACAACTCAACAACATATACGGCATATTTTTTTGCCCCAGAATTGAATCAATGGCTATTAATTGCTAGTTTTAATCGTCCGGAAACAAATACTTATTTAAAAGGTTTTCATTCATTTTTAGAAAATTTCATTCCTGAACAAGGAGATCAGTCCCGCAAAGTACTATTTAATAATCAGTGGGTTTGTGATAACAAAGGAATGTGGTCAGAAATCAATACTGCCCGTTTTACAAACGATAACACAGGTGCAAAAGAATACCGAATGGATTTTGCAGGTGGTGAAGAAAATGGTTTTTTTTATTTAAAAAATGCTGGTTTTTTTAATCATTATACAACGCCAAAACAAATATTTACAAGACCTTTAAATCACAAAAAGCCAGAATTAAATCTTAATGACTTACCATAAAAAAATATTATAAATTATCAATTATTTCAAATCAAATTAATTCAGTTATGAAAATTAGTATTTTAAAAAATATGTTTGTCGTTTGTCTTTTATTTGGATGGACAATTGCATCAGCTCAAATGATTAAAACCCCAACACCCGCCCGGGCAAAAGGACAAAAAGACGTTTTGCGTCTTGCTGCCAAACCAATACCAGTCGTTCGTGTTGCCTTTATAGGGCTTGGAATGCGCGGCCCCGGAGCAGTAGAACGCATGACGCATATTCCTGGTGTCGAGATTGTTGCACTCTGTGATATGTTGGAAAAAAATACACAATCAGCAAACAAAATTCTAACCAAGCAAGGATTTCCAAAAGCTCAAGAATTTTTTGGCGATGAAAATGTATGGAGAAAGGTAACCGCCTTGCCAAACGTTGATTTAGTATATGTGGCAACCGATTGGAAAAATCATGCTAATATCGGTGTACAGGCAATGAAAGATGGTAAACATGTTGCTATAGAAGTGCCCGGAGCCATAACAATGAAAGAAATTTGGGAACTTATTGATACTTCTGAAAAAACTCGTAAGCATTGTATGCAGCTAGAAAATTGTGTGTACGACTTTTTTGAGTTGACTACTTTAAATATGGCACAACAAGGCTTATTTGGAGAAATTCTTCATGCAGAAGGTTCTTATATCCATGCTCTTCAACCGTTTTGGGGTGAATATTGGAACAACTGGAGAATGGATTATAATATAAAACATCGTGGAGATATTTACCCGACTCACGGGATGGGACCTGCTTGTCAAGCTTTGAATATCCATCGTGGAGACAAAATGAACTTCTTGGTTTCTATGGATACAAAAGCCGTTGGAAATCCTGCTTATATCAAAGAAAAGTCTGGAAAAGAAATTAAAGATTTTAGAAATGGTGACCATACCATGACAATGATTCGTACCGAAAACGGGAAAACAATTCACATTCAACATGATGTTACCTCTCCCCGTCCCTACAGCAGAATGTATCAATTGAGCGGAACAAAAGGTTTTGCAAACAAATACCCTAAGGAAGGATATGCTCTAGACTCCAAAGAAATGGGTAACGATATTGCAGCAAACCATGAAAATTTAACAGCTCATCAATTTGTTCCTGAAGATGTTAAAAAAGCATTAATGGAAAAATACAAACATCCTATCTTAAAAGGGATTGAGGAACAAGCAAAAAAAGTTGGTGGTCACGGCGGAATGGATTTTGTTATGGACTACCGTTTAATATATTGCCTGCAGAGAGGATTACCTCTAGATATGGACGTGTATGATTTGGCTGAATGGTCTTGTCTGTCTCCGCTAACAGAAATCTCTCTTGACAACAATTCTGCTCCTGTAGAAATCCCAGATTTCACCCGTGGCGGCTGGAATAAACTAAAGAAAATAGAGTTTTCAAAATAGATTATTTATATTAATTACCATCCCGCCCCCCTCTATTAACCTATGATTCAATAAGTTCAATCCAAAAATGGGTGGTTAATGTTATTTGTAAAATAAAATCCCCGAAAAAATGGACTTCCCTATTATATAGAAAATTTTTCTGATAGTGAAGTGAGTAAAATGATAGATAGTATTTTTTAAGTCTATGAATGACATATTCCCACTATGGAAAATGCATTTTGTCTACTATTTTAGTAGCACTCCCCACCTCTTAATCATAGGATGTTGGTTTAAGCCCAGCAGGAGATCTAATGAAAATGAAACACTTACATTCATTGTAAGTGTTTTTTTATTTTTGAAATTTTAAGTAAAGCAGGAGTCAGTCGACGAAACGGAAAATACAGTATGTTAATGACGTAAACTATGCTGATGTTAAATAGATACAGCTGATAAGCTATAATTGCTTAGAATATGTTTAATTTGTACCTGATAAATCAATTCCGAACAAACTTACTTCAGCGTTATGGTAATGTCCGGGAAGTCCGTCAGTATTTCCAAGCTTTGTAAGTCCCAGAAAATCAAACCCGCAATTTTATAATAGTTGATTAAAGGTATATTTTCTCCCGTTGTATCCATTCTGATGAACCGTTTGTGGTTTTCCTCCGCATATTTTTTTGTCCAGTCTACTATTTCAGCCATTAGATTCATATCTGGCTATAGTTGTAAAAAGAATATGCTAAGGCAATCTGTTTTTGCTTAATCCGGAAACTTTTATCTAGATTTGTTTCAATAGTAAATAAACAGATTTTCATGAAAAAAATAGGACTGGTAGGCGGAATAAGCTGGGTATCTACATTAGATTATTATAAGTTCATCAATGAAGGCGTGAATACCCGACTGGGTGGGTTGAATGCTGCTGAATGTATGGTATATTCTTTAAATTTCGGAGATCTCCAGGCAAAAGGGTGGGTCAACTCCTTTGAGTTATTATTGAAAGCCTGTAAACACCTTAAAAACGCCGGAGCAGACAGTATTGTTCTATGTGCAAATACAGCCCACTTATTTGCTGACGAGCTTCAGGATACCTTACAGCTGCCCATCCTCCATATTGGGACAGAAACTGCAAAAGCAATACGTAAAGCAGGATTTACAAAGGTTGGACTGCTGGGAACTAAATTTACCATGGAAATGGACTTTTATAAAAATAAGCTTCAGGAATACGGGCTCGAAGTGCTGATCCCCGAAAAACAGGAAACGAGAGATTATATTCAGCATACTGTCAAGGAAGAACTGGGAGTGGGATTTATTAATCCTGAAACCAAAACCAATTATATTTCCATTGTGGAAAACCTTATAGGCTGTGGTGCAGAATGTATTATTCTGGGCTGCACTGAAATCCCGCTGCTGATTGGTCAGGATGATTTTACGATTCCTGTTTTTGATACCACAAAAATACACTGTGAAGCTATTGTAGAGTATATTGTTTCGTAAGCGGCAGGATTTTCTTATAGGTAAATTCATACAAAACAAAAATCCCTTCAAATAATTGAAGAGATTTCAAAAGATCCTGCGATCCGGACGGGACTCGAACCCGCGACCTCCGCCGTGACAGGGCGGCATTCTAACCAGCTGAACTACCGGATCAATTTTTTTTAAAAGAAATTGACAAAACTTCTGCGATCCGGACGGGACTCGAACCCGCGACCTCCGCCGTGACAGGGCGGCATTCTAACCAGCTGAACTACCGGATCTAATTTTTTTAAAAGTAAATTATAAACTTTTGCGATCCGGACGGGACTCGAACCCGCGACCTCCGCCGTGACAGGGCGGCATTCTAACCAGCTGAACTACCGGATCATTTTCTGTTGTTGTAAAGAACGTTGTTTCTTTTTTGTGATTGCAAAATTACACCTTTTTTCATTACCTGCAAATTATTTGTAAAAAAAAAGCCTCCCAAAACCGGAAGGCATTCATTATCAAAGTTATTTTTTTACAAGTGTGCGCTTAATTTTTCAGCGATTACTTCTTTTGGAGTCACGCCTACTAATTTATCAACCACTTCACCGTTCTTAAAAATCAGAACTGTAGGGATATTTCGGATGCCATACTGCATAGAAATTTCCTGATTATTGTCTACATCAACTTTTCCTACCACTGCTTTTCCTTCAAAATCTGATGCTACCTCTTCGATGATTGGTCCTAAAGTTCTGCATGGTCCGCACCATACTGCCCAGAAGTCTACCAATACCGGCTTATCTGATTTTAAAACCGTGTCCTGAAATGAGCTGTCCGTAATTTCTAAAGCCATTTTGTTTCTTTTATTTAAATTAATATTATATTCTTATTTCTATCCTTAATTGGATATTCAAAATTACGATATTTAAGCAATAAGACTATCTATGCTCAACATTTGTTTTTTCTATAGCAAAATCTTTTGAAATTTCTTCCAAAGCTGCTGCCAAGGCATCTATCTCTGCTTTTGTCGTCATATGGCTGAATGAAATACGTAATGGTGTACAATGATCCATTTCATCCTCGGTAAGGACCATCATCATCACCATGGAAGGTTTCGATGCTCCCGAAGAACAGGCGCTCCCCTGCGAGATGGCAATTCCCTTCATGTCCAGCTGAAGTCCTATCAATGGGTTCTTGTATGGAAGTAAGGCACTTAAAACCGTGTAAAGACTGTTTTCCTTCTCTGCACTTCTTCCATTGAATTTGATCCCCGGAATCGCAGCAGAAAGTCTTTCTATAGCATAGTCTTTGATCTCCTGCATGTGGCTGGTATATTCTTCCATATGGTTCAGGGAAATTTCTAACGCTTTACCAAGACCTACGATACCGCTTACATTCTCTGTTCCGGCTCTCAGGCTTCTTTCCTGAGGTCCTCCTGTAATAATTCCCTTCATTCCGGTTGCTTTTCTGATAAAAGCAAAACCTACTCCTTTCGGACCATGGAATTTGTGTGCACTGCATGAAGCAAAATCCACCATAATATCTGAAAAATCCAGATTCATATGCGCCATTGTCTGTACCGTATCTGAATGGAAAAGAGCATTATTGGCTTTACAAAGCCCGGCAATCTTTTTGATATCTATAATATTTCCAATCTCATTATTGGCATGCATTAAGCTTACCAGAGTCTTTTTATCCGAAGCTTTTAATAATTCCTCCAGTTTATTAAGGTCGATATCGCCTTTTTCATTAGGACGGATATAGTTTACCTCTACGCCTTTTCTGCTTTTCATATCCAGAATACTCTCAGAAACGCATTTGTGTTCCAGCGGAGTACTGATGATCCTTTCCACTCCAAGATGTTCCACACTGGATTTGATGATCATATTGTTTGATTCTGTTCCGCAAGAGGTAAAAATGATCTCTGCAGGAGTTACATGAAGATAATCTGCAACCTGTCTTCTCACATTTTCAATAAGGATCTTTGCTTCCTGCCCGAAACTATGGGTGGAAGAAGGGTTTCCGAAATTCATTTTCATGGTACCAACCATGGCATCTATGACTTCTTCTGAAAGAGGAGTTGTTGCCGCGTTATCTAAATATATTTTGTTCATTTTTATTTTGAATATTTTAATTCTACTGAGGTAAACTGATAATCTGCAGGAACGGCAAAAATAAACCATGGGTTTGAAAGCATCTGAATTTCCATTCCGCCTGACGGTGTTTCAGGAACCTCCACATAAAGGATATTATTTTTCACAGAGGTATTTTTGATCGTACCAACCGTATGACTTCCCGATCTGAAGCTGCCCATATTATACAGAACCACTTTTTTGTTCTTGGGAAATGCCGGATAGTTGATGGATGGTTCTTTGCCCAACTCCACAAGGCCAAAACTCCCTTTGATGATGCTGCGGAATTCCTGTTCATCCTTAATGATCTTAAATCCGGCTTTGTCCGTGCCGCCCTGCGACTCGGAAACAAGCAGTTCAGTGCTTTCCTGCATATCTGATGTTTTTTGAGACGGCGTTGCTGCACAGCTCATAATGATTGCAGTACATAAAATAAGCAGTCTTTTCATTTTTTACATTTTTACCATCCAAAATTAGTGAAAAAATTGGTAATGACCTTCATTTGCCCATTTCAGCATCTGCCGGTCTCCGGAAGTATCTCCGAAAGCAATAATTTTATCGTATTTAGAGTCGTGTATTTCAGCTTTTATTCTTAAAAGCTTTTCCTTACCATTGCAGTTTTTACCAATGAAATTTCCTGTAAAAATGCCATTTTTAAACTCTGCACGGGTAGATACGAGCTCCATTTTCAGCTCTTCAGCAAAAGGTTTCACCCATATATCCAGCGAAGCAGTTACCAATAAGCTTTGTGTATTATCTCTATCGATATTTTTTATAAAGTCAAGCGCATTTTCTCTTACAATCTTCGGATAATGCTGTTCAAAAAACTGTTTGGACTTCATTTCGATCTTTTCCTGGGTTTGCCCTTTAAGAATGGAACCTATAAAGCTTTTCTTTACTTTTTCAGTTTCGGCAAGTTTCAGTTTCAACAGGACAAAAAGAGGAACATGTCTTAAAAATTGTATCCTGAATTTTGTAGAATCAAAAAATTTAAGATACATAAACATAGTATCCTTATAGGTCAGGGTTCCGTCAAAATCAAAACAATACAATTTTTTCATTTTTACTAAAGCTTTAATTTTTTGAATATAAATTCAGGTATATTCCTGATAATCATCATAATAATACTCCATACCGGCAAAACATATGCCACATTTTTCTGCTTTTTAAATGCTTTATAAATGCAGTCTGCAGCCTGTTTTGGTGTTGCGGTCAGTTTAGGATTTAAAGGCAGTCCTTCCGTCATTTTTGTGGCCATAAATCCCGGTTTTATGGTAAGAACATGTACTTTTTTATCAAAAAGATAGTTACGAAGTCCGCTTAGGTAAGCTGTAAAAGCCGCTTTTGCGCTTCCATAGATAAAATTACTCTGTCTCCCACGGTCTCCTGCTACTGATGAAAGACCGATAATGGTTCCTGATCTTCTGCTTTCAAACTTCTGTGCAAAGTAGTTCATAACGGGAACCAGCTTTGAATAATTGATATTAATGATCCTTTCCGTATTCCTGTTATCATAAAGGCCTTCTTCAGTTCCATCTCCCAAATACCCTACGGCACAAAATAATACATTTGAACTGACATGATCAAATGTATTATAATCAATCTCTTTCATCAGATCAATTTCAATCACTTCGGATTGCTGAAGAAACTTTACATCAATGTGTCTCGCGAATCTTTCAGTAGTTTCTTTATTTGAAGTAAAAAGATATATTTTTTCAAACTTTTCCCCTTCTTGCAAAGCCTTTTCAACAAAAGCCTGTGCCACCTCAGACGTACTTCCCAGAACTATCATTATGAATTGTTGTTTATGATTCTTTTGTGCTGTAAAGACACAAATTTTGAACTTTGAATGTTTTTAAGATAATTGGTGAGCGAAGATCTGCTCATGCTGTCTTTCGTAAGATAAATTCTTCCTCCGAACTTCTGCACCGTATCATCTAATTTCTCAACAAGGTTTTTCAGCTTTGCATTAACCTTAAAATCAAGGGCCAGCGTATAGCCTTCAACAGGAAATGAATTATAAGCCTCAGGGTTATTTTTTCCAAAGAGCTTTAAAACAGCCAGAAAAGATCCGTTCCCGCTTGCTGCAATGGTCTCCAGAATCTGTTTCATCCCTTCTTTACCTGCTTCTTTTGGAATAACCATCTGGTACTGGATAAAGCCTGCTTTCCCGTAGATCTTATTCCAGTCATTAATTGCATCCAAAGGATAGAAAAAGGTTTCGTAATCAATGAATGATTTGACCTCTTTTTTTGCCTGTTTTTTATAATACAGGAGATTGAAGATTTTCACCGTTAATGCATTCAGCACAAACCCCGGAAAATAAAAAGGAACCGTAGGCTGTAGTTTTTTCTTCAGTCTTAAAGGCTGTTTTGCCATATTCTGTGGAAGTTCGTGCTGAAAAGCATGTTCCCCTCTCATTAAAATACTTCTTCCTAAATTTTTGCCTTTCTGAAGACAGTCGATCCACGCTACCGTATACGTCCAGTTTTCACTTTCTTCAAAGAGCCTGAAAATTTCGTCCAGATTCTCTGCTTTTATGCTTTCCTGACGGATGTAGGCGGATTCTATATTTTTAAGTTTAAATTTTACGGTAAGAATAATCCCGGTAAGCCCCATTCCTCCAATGGTAGCCCAGAACTTATCTGAATTTTCTTCCCTGGAACATGTAATGATGTTTCCGTTTTCAGTCATCAGCTTAAACTCGGTGACATATTCTGAAAAACAGCCTTCCGCATGGTGGTTTTTACCATGAACATCAGAAGCAATAGCTCCTCCTACTGTAATAAATTTTGTTCCGGGAGTTACATAAAGAAAATAACCCTGCGGCACCGAAATTTCAAGCACATCGGAAAGCAATACTCCGGATTCACATTCTATAATACCGTTGAGACGGTCGAAACTGATGAATTTATTTAATTTTTTTGTTGAAAATATGGTTTCTCCCAGGGAGGCATCACCATAGCATCTGCCGTTCCCTCTTGCAATGATTTCGTTATGATTGAGTACAAATTCTTTTATTTTTTTGAAGCTGTCCTCAGATCTCATTTCTTTTTCTATCACCGGGAAATTGCCCCAGTTTGTAACTTTCTGTATGAAATTTGGCTTCATTTTTTAAAATAAATCTGGATTAAAAAAGCGGCTACCCAAAGTATTAAAGTGATCTGGATATACCGGTCTCTGTACACAATTTTCGTTGGAGATTCTGTCCTGTTGTACACTAATGTCTGCTGAAGATATCTTAGAAAAGCAAAAACTACAAATATGACGGTATAAAAGACTCTCTCATGAAACCGTGCCTGAACTTCAGGGGAAAGGGTAAACATGAGATAGCAGACAATAGCCAGTGTAACTGAAATAGACAGTGCAATATCTGCAAACTGCACATTATATCCATCCAATGCTTTCCTCGTTTTTCCTGAAACCTGAGCATTAATGAGCTCTCCTCTCCTTTTTCCAATCGCCAAAACCAGAGCCAGCACAAAAGTCAGTAAGATAGCCCACTGTGAAATGCCTATTTCTGTAATATAACCGCCGGCTAAAACCCTCAGCACAAAACCCAAAGCGATAATGAAAATATCAATAATCGGAACATGCTTAAGTTTAAAGGTATAGGCAAGATTAACGGCAATATAAAGCCCAATGATTGTGGCAAATTTCCATAGAGGCTCCTGAAAATAAAGGTGAGCAAGAAACACAAGAGCAACATCAATGATAATGAGTGCTGTAAGGATTCCCACAGCTTTGGCTTTTGAAACCGCTCCGCTTGCCAGAGGCCGTCTTCTCTTTTCAGGATGTTTTCTGTCGGCCTCAATATCATTATAGTCATTCAGGATGTAGACAACGCTTGCTGCAAGGGAAAAGATGATAAATGCAAAGATACTTTTACTAAGTAGGTCCAGATTGGTAATATTTCCGGAAAAAAACAGAGGGACGAAAACAAACAGGTTTTTCACCCATTGCTCTACACGGAGGAGTTTAAGATATTTCTTCATTTATGCTGTATCGTTTGCAAAAATAGTGAATTCAAAGTTTAACACCATAAAAATACAAAAAAAACCGCCGAGGCGGTCTTTTACGAAAATATTTATATAATTAAATTAATTACTGCCCTTGCTTGGCTTCATTAATCATTTTCTCATTAGCAGTAATGGCAAATTCCACTCTTCTATTTTTAGCTCTTCCTTCGTCTGTATCATTAGTAGCTACAGGCATAGATTCTCCTTCACCTTTTGTAAACATTCTGTTGGAAGCAATTCCTTTTCCGGACAGATAAGCTTTCACAGCGTCTGCTCTTCTTTGAGAAAGAGACAGGTTGTAAGCATCAGCACCTTTGCTGTCTGTATGTCCGTAGATATTGATATTGGTATCTGGGTTATCCACAAGAACTGTAGCTAGCTTATCAAGGTTCGTCTGGGCAATAGAAGTTAAATTTGAAGAGTCAAAAGCAAAGTTTACAATGCTTTCATTCATGGTAATTTTGATACCGTCTCCTACTCTTTCTACTTCCGCTCCAGGTAAAGTTTCCTTAATCTGCTTCGCCTGCTTGTCCATTTTATTACCGATTACGTTACCCGCAACACCACCGATAATACCTCCTAATACTGCTCCTAATGCTGAGTTTTTACCACTTCCTACATTATTCCCCAAAATACCTCCAAGAACAGCTCCTGAAGCAGCACCTACTGCTGTACCTCTCTGCTGGTGATTAGAATTCTGAACAGCTTCACAGCTTGTTAGCAATAATGCTGATGATAAGAAAAGAGCTCCTATATATGTTTTATTAAATTTCATTTTTTTAATCTTTTATATTATAATTATTTCATTCCTGTTCTTTGGAAGTTGTAAACAACCTGTACTGTACTTCCGTCGAACGGAACACTCTGTACAAGTGAAAACTGATCTGTAGACTGGTTAGTAATCGTTAAAGAGTATCCTACAGTGTTCTGCTTAGCTTTAGTTCCGTCAGCGATTTTTTTAAACAAGAAAGTATTGCCATCTTTTACTTCAAATTTAATGGGACGTGTAAGGCTTGGGCAAGCTCCACCTCCGTTTAAAGTATAGGCACCGGTGTAGTTATTTGGAATTAATCTCCAATGGCTTCCTACAAAACACTGGGCATCTGCACCTTCATCAAAAGGCTTGATTTTGAACCCTTTTTCATAGTCCACGCTTACAATCTGCCAGTCGCCTTTTAACTTTAAGTATTCGGCTCTCTGGTTTTGTGATGTTTCTGCTTTTTTCACTGAGGAACAAGACACTGCAAAAAGTGATGTTCCAATCATCCCTGCAAGTAGTAACTTTTTCATTTTGTTGTTTATTATTTTGTTAGTATAAAGTTACAAAAAACCGTGCCAAATTGAAAGATAAAAATAAAAAAAGTCCGAAAATTTCGGACTTTAAATGTTTTCTCCTTATATACAGGAAGATATATTATTTTTTAACAGCCTTTTTTACGGATTTCGCAGGCTTACTTTTCCCTGAAGATTTTCCGTCATAGAAATTGGTGTAGGCATATTCTGCTGCCTTCTGAAGATCTATAACACCTCCGGCCTGAGAGTAGTCAGGAAATTTGTTATCCGCATTAGGATTACTGCTTTTTACAAGCGACTCAATGATCTGGTGAGGCTTAAGATTAGGCATATAGGCAAGTAATACTGCTGCAGCTCCGGCGACTACCGGCGACGCCATAGAAGTTCCCTGAAGATATTTGTATTCATTTTTAGGAACTGTAGAATAAATTTCCTCTCCTGGTGCGAAAACGTTTACCATTTTCTTATTATAGTTTGAAAAATCTGCTCTAAGCTCATTATTTCTGTTGGTACTTGCTCCTACAACCAAAACGTTATTTACAAACGGCTTCTCATCTGCAACATTTTTAAAATTGGTAGGGTAAGCAAGGTGCTCAGCTACATCTTCGTTTTCGTTACCTGCTGCTTTTACTAAAAGAACGCCTTTGTCTTCAGCATATTTGAAAGCATCCCAAACTACATTTTTACCCGGAGACACCGGTTTTCCGAAGCTCATATTTAACACTTTTGCACCGTTATCCACTGCATATCTGATAGCGTTGGCAACGTCCTTATCTCTTTCGTCTCCGTTTGGAACGGTTCTTACGGACATGATCTTAGCTACTTTGGAAGCTACACCATACTGTATTTCTTTGCCTTGAGGAAGACCGGCAATAATTCCTGCAACATGAGTTCCGTGTTCCGCATCCGGACCTTCGTAGTCATTATTCCCATAGTTTTTCTCAGAATAATCATCGTAGTTATCTCCTACGATTTCTTTTCTCGGATCATAGCTCAGGTCATACTGTTTGGATTGTGGAGTAAAATGATCAATAGCTTCTTTCATCTGCTCTTTCATCAGCTTTTCGAAATCTGCGGAAGATTTTCCTTTGAACTCAGGATTTTCAGAAACCTGTCCTAAAATCTGAAGAGCAATAGCATCTTTCTGATCTGTTGGAGGTTTAATTCCCTGCAAAGTTTCTGCAGTTACGGGCTTACCCCCTAAAAGCTTTAGCATATTCGGAATGATACTGTTGATCATCGTATATGTCTGCAGACTTTGTTTTGCTTCTACGCTTTTTTTATTAAAAAGCTCTTTAGACTTCATATACATAGCAAATTCTTCAGGCATTTTCGCCTGGTTTGCTTTGTTTTTTGTGGAATCATCACCTTCGAAAACAGACTTGTATTTAGCAACAACTCTTGTCACCTCCATATTGTCGATGTCGATGTCGCCATTTTTACCGCCAATAAAGTTCCAGCCGTGTATGTCATCAATATATCCGTTTCCGTCATCATCTTTTCCGTTTCCTGGAACTTCATTAGGATTAGACCATACATTTTTTACAAGACCCGGGTGATCAACCTGAACACCGCTGTCTAAAACTCCTACGACAACAGTTTTTGGCTTAAGGCCTTTGGATTCTAAATATTTATAGGCGTTTGCCGTATTTACTCCGTATACTTTTGTTGCAGAAAAATCTTTATGATACCAAGTCATCAGATCTTTATCTTCTTTCGGGTCAATGCTCTTAGCCTGTGCTTCCTGAGCATAAGAGAAACTAAAACCTGCCAGAAAAACAGCAGCTAATAATACCTTTTTCATATGTTGATATTTATTTAAAAGTCATATGCAATCGCCATTTTCATTGGTTTATTCCCATAGAATTTCATTAACGGCGAATTCATGTTAATATGATTGTTTAATATTTTTTATATAAGTCAAAGATTCAGGGCCTTTGTTACAGATAAGGTCCAAAACCGATAAATCTTCCAAAAATCCCAGTTTATCCGAGAAGGTCTGGTAATATTCCTCCATTTTAAATTCTGAAGGATGTTTAGCCGAAAATTTCTCTCTGAAATTAATACTTTCAGGATTTTTGATATATTCTTCATTCAAAGACTGTGCCTTTTCTGTTTTAAGGATCTGCTGTATCACTTCTAATCCTTTAAGGTTGAAATCAAGAAGGAATTTTTCTTTCAGATCATATATTTTCCTGAATTTATCTTCATAATATTCAAAATAAGGGGAACTTTGATAGGCTGTTTTGATGGATTTCCAGTGCAGATTTCTCCAGTCTTCTCTATATGAGATCTCAATATCTTTAAATTCTCTTTTCCCGTTATGATCAATAGGAATTATTAAGGAAAGCTTTCCGTTTGCCCCATAGATATTGGTTCTGTTTCTGTAGGTCTGTTTAGGAAAGTTTTCAAACTGCTCAAATATAATCTCGTTTTCAGGATTTAAAAACACTGAAAACCATGAAATCGGGGGCATATAAAATACCGGCAATAATACATTTGTCATATTCATTATATTAAAAATGAAGCATTCTCTCAAATACTTCATTTTATTTTTAGGTTTTAATTTAAATTATACTTCGTCTTCCGTTTTTTTCTTTCCGAATAATTTCATGAAATACTCCCATCCGAAGAACAGTATAAGGATCATTACAGCAATCCACCAGTATGAAGTTTTATTAGCTTCTCCTGTATTTGTTGCTTTAAACATTCTGTCCCATCGTATTTTTTTCGGAGCCTGGTAAGTTGAGCTTGCATCAGAAAATACCCCCTGTACACTCATCCAGGTAAACATAGGTTTTCCTACGATGTTTTCTTCCGGAACGAAACCAAAGAATCTCGCATCTAATGAAGCGTCTCTGTTGTCTCCTACCATCATGTAATAATCCTGTTTAATGGTATACTGGGTTGTTTCCTTACCATTGATAAAAATTTTCCCGTTTTTATTTTCCAGACTGTTATGTTCGTATTCAGAAATAATCCATCTGTATTCCGGCAGAGTTTCCTGATTCAGTGTTACCACATCTCCTTTTTTAGGAATTTTTAAAGGCCCGTACCAATCCTGGTTCCAAGGTTTGTTGATCGGGAAGATGGACTGCGTGGTGTCTATTTTTGTTTTAGCTTCGTCTCTGTAATATACTGCTGCCTCGCCTTTAGGAGTCACATCCTCTTTCATATCAATGACCTGAGGAAGTGCTTTGATCTCTCTAGCGGTTTTATCCGTAAGTCCCTGGAAAGCATAAATATATCCATTTTCACCCTGAACCTCCTGTACCGGAAGGAATCCGTATGTATTATACAATGCAGGAATATCAAGCTGACTTCCGGTATTGACAATATATCTGTGCTGTACTTCCTGATCTCCTAAAACCATTTCAGGTTTTCCGTTAACGAAAAGTCTTCCGCCTCTCATTTCAAAGGTATCTCCGGCAACGGCTACACATCTTTTAACGTATGGATCTCTTCTGTCGATCGCTGTATGCACGGAATCACGTGGGTAGTTGAAAACAACTACATCATTTTTCTGAGGCTTGCTGAACTGGAAAATTCTTGTATAAGGAAGTTTTATACCATCAACATATGATTTGGGATCATCTTTTGGATTTCCTTTCTGTCCTGTATCCATAATGGTTCCCTGAAGGAATGGTATTGCCACAGGGCGCATCGGCATTCTGTATCCGTAGCTCCATTTGTTCACGAAAAGGAAATCACCCACTAAAAGTGTTCTTTCCATAGATCCTGTAGGAATCCCGAACGGCTGTGTTACAAAAACGTGAATAATGGTTGCAAAAACAACCGCAAAAGTAATAGACCCAATGAATGTATCTTTCTTTCTTTCATTTTTCTCTTCGTCTGTAATGAACAGTTCATCCGCATTTTCGTCTTCTATTTCTACATCTTTAGAATAGTTCACTGTTGCCATATAGATAAACGGCAGGATTACTGTAAGCAATTGATGCTGAAAAAGAGTTTTCCCAAATTTTTTCATTAAATAAATATGGAAAACAGACATCATAATGGGTCCAACTATCGGAAGATAGGACAGGATAGCCCACCATTTCGGGTGTTTTGTTTCTTTTAATATAATGAAGTAATTATAGAAAGGTATAAATGCCAATAATGGACTATACCCCATTTTTTTGAACAGCTTCCAAGTGGAAATTCCCATCAGTACAGATAAAATGAGAACGTATACTGTATAAGTTAAAAAATAATTCATAGTTTTTTGTGCCTATTCTAAGTATATAAATGATAAATGATGAGTAATAAATGATCACAGCGTTCTGCTATTTATAATTTACTATTCATCATTTTTTTATTGGTATGCAATTTAAAGAATTTGTTACAAATTAAAGCCCCAAAACGTCTTTCATTGTAAAGTTTCCTTTTTTATCTTTAATCCATTCTGCAGCGACTACAGCTCCGAGTGCGAACCCGTTTCTGTTGAAGGCAGTATGCTTTATTTCAATTTCGTCCACTTCACTTTTATAATATACGCTGTGGGTACCGGGAACCTCATCTTCACGGATGGCAAAGATTCCCAGTTCCTGTCCCTGTGTTTCTTCCAGTTTCCAGGCGTTAAATTTAGGATTATTCTTGATGATTCCTTCAGCAATAGAAATTGCGGTTCCGCTGGGAGCATCTTTTTTGTGAACATGGTGAATTTCTTCCAGCTGGCAGGAATATTCATCTACATTTTTCATGATATCAGCTACTTTTTCGTTCAGGGCAAAAAATAAATTCACGCCTAAGCTAAAATTAGAGCCATATAAAAATGCGCTGTCATTGTCTACAGCAATTTTTTCAATGTCTTCTTTTTTGTCCAGCCAACCTGTGGTACCGCAAATCACAGGAACTTTATTTTCAAGACAGGCTTTTATATTATGATATGCCGCCTCGGGTAATGAAAATTCAATGGCAACGTCCGGGTTATTAAGATTTTCAGCTGTTGGAGTTTCTTTAAGGCGGGCCACTACTTCATGACCTCTCTTCTGTGCAATCTCATCGATGATCTTCCCCATTTTACCATATCCAACTAATGCTATTCTCATGTGATATCTTTTATTATGCTCAATGAACTTTACCATTCAATGAGCGTTATTCAAAATTATACTTAAAATCTATAGCTTAAACTTAAGCCTGTTTTCGGATTTGAAAACCCATACTGATCCTGAATTACCGTAGGATTAAAACTCAGATCCGGATCGTGGCGGCTTTCATAAAGATGTGCATCTACCACGGCATCTACAATATTCAGGATGTAGATGAGGCCTGTAATGGCGATGGCGTAATCTCTTTGTCTTTTATATCTGTCCTGAGCATTCCCAAAAGCTTTTTTATCAAGCCAGGGATGGCTGTCTACAAATTCATTAGGGGTTCCGTTCAGTTTTGCCACGTAATATTCTCTGTACTTCTTGTACTGGTTGTTACTCCAGATTGTATATCCGATACCGGCTCCCACAGCTCCCCAGACAATAGGAATTTTGATGTATTTTTTATTATAATACTGTCCTAGTCCCGGAAGAACGGCAGAATACAGCCCGGCTCTTGTAGGGTTCAGCTTAATGGTTTTCTTTGTAGGTCCGTTTGCATTTTCAAGATCCTGAATAATCTTAGCTTCCGTTTTTACTGTTTTTGTAGGTTTTACAGTTTCAGTAACCACCGCACTGTCTTTCGGAAGAGGCCCTACACGAACCGTGTCGCCGGGAACCACCTGCGAATAAGCAAAAGCAAAAATGCCCAAAAAGAATGTGAAAAATAATTTCTTCATTTATTTAATATGGGATAAAATATATTCCAGCTCTTCCTCATTTTTGAAGTCCAGGAGAATTTTACCTTTTTTTCCGTTTCCGGAGGTTTTGATTTCTACTTTTACGTCTAATATATCAGCGATGGTTTTCTGTGCTCTTTTATAATTGTTGGAGAGCTCAGTATTAACTTTTTTCGCTGCGGGTGATTTAGGATTCTTCAATGCGGTAGCAGCCTGCTCAGCCTGACGTACATTGAGTTTTTCTTTGATGATCAGGTCAAATAGTATCTGCTGGTGTTCTTCACTTTCAAGGCTGATGATCGCTCTTCCGTGTCCTGCAGAGATTTCGCCGCTTCTGATGGCATTCTGAATATCAGGATTCAACCGTAACAGTCTGATAGAATTGGTAATAGTACTTCTGTCCTTTCCTACTCTCTGGCTCAGATTTTCCTGGGTAAGGCCAATCTCGTCCAAAAGTCTCTGATAGGTCAGAGCGATCTCAATGGCATCAAGATCTTCTCTCTGGATATTTTCAACAAGAGCCATTTCCAGGAGCTCCTGATCGTTTACCAAACGGATATAGGCAGGAACGGTCGGAAGTCCGGCAATTTTACTTGCACGGTAACGTCTTTCCCCTGATATGATTTCGAATTTCTCACCGTCTTTTCTTAAGGTAATCGGCTGGATCACGCCTAAGTTTTTAATCGACAGGGCAAGTTCGTTTAATGCTTTTTCATCAAAATAAGTTCTCGGCTGGGTCGGATTCGGATAAATATCCTCAAGGGCAACCTCTACAATATTCCCCACAAACTTATCTGCTCCTTCATCGGTAGCGGAGTTGATACTCGCTTTGGATTCAGCGCTCAAAATAGCGCCCAAACCACGTCCCATAGCTCTTTTTTTGTCCTTCATATATATAATCGATAAATGATGATTGATAAGTGATGATCCTCATTCACTTATAGGGGATCCATTTATTATTAAATTAATTTTTTACTAAGTTTTCATTCTTCAGCAAGACTTCTTCGGCCAGCTGAATATACTGTATAGCACCTTTACTTTCTGCATCGTAGTTCAGGATACTTTCTCCAAAGCTTGGTGCTTCACTCAATCTTACGTTTCTGCTGATAATGGTTTCAAAAACCATGTCAGGAAAATGTGAATTCACTTCTTCAACCACCTGATTAGACAATCTTAATCTGCTGTCGTACATCGTAAGAAGAAGACCTTCAATCCCAAGATCTTTATTGTGGATCTTCTGTACATTTTTAATAGTGTTCAAAAGCTTACCCAACCCTTCCAATGCAAAATATTCGCACTGTATCGGAATGATCACAGAATCTGCTGCAGTAAGGGCATTAACTGTAATAAGTCCTAAACTCGGTGCGCAGTCTATAATGATATAATCATAATCATCTCTTACTTCTGCTAATGCTTTTTTCAGCATATACTCCCTGTTTTCCTTATCTACGAGTTCAATTTCCGCTGCTACCAGGTCAATATGTGATGGGATAATATCCAGATTTGGAGAAGCTGTTCTTTTGATACAAGTACTTGTATCTGCACTGTGCTCCAATAGATTGTATGTAGAGTACTGAACATCTTCTACACCAAGTCCAGAGGTTGCATTAGCCTGTGGATCAGCATCAATGATCAATATTCTTTTTTCCAATACCCCTAATGCTGCCGCCAGATTTACAGCTGTGGTAGTTTTTCCTACTCCTCCTTTTTGATTAGCGATACCTATGATTTTTGCCATTATTAGAACTTTAGGTTTCAAAAATACACTTTTTTCTTTGCTCTGTATGAATGGTGAAATTCAAAATTGAGTTAAAGTATTGTTAATAAACAGTTTAACAATTAAAAAAATTATCCACAAAAAAAATTCTTTGTGGATAACTATTTTAAGATTTGTTTTTATGTCAGTTATTCAAAGTTCATTGTGATTGGAAATTTGAAATAACTTCTTACGGCTTCACCTTGTTTATTTAAGCCAGGTTTCCATTTTCCTTTGATATATTTAATGGTTTTGATGGCTTCATTATTAAACTCCGTATTTGCTCCGTTAGCTTTTATTCCGGAAATGCTTCCATCAATCTCCACTACGAAAGTAACTGTTGTTTTCATCACTCCGTTTTCTCCTTCAAAACCTGAACCATCAAAATTATTCATCACCTTATTTCTGAAAGAGTTAATTCCTCCTTCATAAGCTGCCTCAACAGCCAAATCTCCTCCACCTATAATTTTATTCTTATCAACCGGAGGAACAGTTGGAACCGTAGTAACAGGCCCACTTCCTATAACCGGGGGCGGTGGAAGATATCTATCCGGCTTTACTGGATCTCCTTTAAAATTATCTACTAGTCCAGGAGTTGCATCTTGGGGTTTAGTTTGTTTAATTGGTTCTATTGCATCAGACTTAGGTGTTGGAACAGAACTATCAAATTGTCTCGTGTTTGGAGGCGTAACAGGCTGAACCGGTTTTACAATTTCCACAGGTGGTCTTTCTATTGGATCCACTTTTTTTAGTTTAATAACTACCGGAGGACCATCAGTAGGTGTATGTATAGCTGGAGCATTATCTGTAAACGCTGAAATCACAAACGGCGTTATTGAAATAGCAGCCAATAAACTCACGCCTACAAAAAGCGCTTTGGTTAATAATCTATCTGATTCATTTCTTAATGCATAGGCACCATATTCTTTGTTTCGGTGCTCAAAAAGAACTTCGTTAAAACGAAATTCCTGATTTTGGTTTAGGTGTTTCATCACTATTAAATATTTAAACTGTTAAAAAAATCAGTGATTATTAGTTTTAGATGTTCTTATCGATAAGTATTGTTTCGATATCAAAACATCTGCCAAAATTTTATCAAAACATCAATATTTTAAAAAATATTATAACAATATGTAAAATTTAACATTCTAATCAATCAGAGATATATAAAACTTAACAGTAATTCATTTTATTATTCGCAAAAAACCCGTCATTATTTATAAAATAAATATCATAAAATCAAAAACAGTTAAAACCACATTAAAAAACAGGAAAAACACTGATGAATCAATTGCAATACTGAAATACATTTGTACCATAGAAAAATCGGGGACGCTGAAAACCAAAAAGAGTAAGCAATTTTTTAAAAAACTTATAATTATGCCAACTTTAACTCAAGACGCAAAAACAAACTCATTAATGAGTATGCTTTTAAAGCAGATTTATGACACAGTAACCAACGGAGGAAATCCGGAACACCTGGGGAAAGATGATTTCATCGCATTTGATCCGGTAGGGATTACACTTTCGGAAGACACTTTTGATTATGCACTGAATGGTCTTTTCGGAGATGCCCCTTCACCAAAACCAATGCTGGACGGAACAGGAAAACCTATTCTGGATGCCAACGGAAATCCGAAAATAGATATGGAAGCCTATCAGACCGCATTATCCAACAGTAAATTCAAAAAATACCTGCAAATGGAACAGTTTGCAGCAATGACCGACGCTATTCCATCACAGCTTCCACCACTTACGGAAGACGGAAAAGGAAGAGCGATTACTATTATGAACGATTCACAGAAGAGGGTTTCTAAGGTATATGAAGATCTTTTGCAGTGGTCAGTAGTTGTAGATACAGACTTTGATCAGAAAGTAGAGAAAAAGCTAGACTCTTTGAGAAACAAATTATTCAAAATAAAAAAGGTAAAGAATCCTGATTTTGATGAGAATGCTCCGGTAGATGATCTGAACAAACCAGAGCTGATCCACACTTTCGTAGCGCCTACTTATGCAAAATATGTAGAATACCAGATGAAGTATTATGATATCGTGGACGCAAACAACGAGATCAGAACTGCCGCAGATAATGGTGATACTGATGCCATGGCAAAAGTATCCATTGACGGAAAAAACATGAAAAAGCGTGAAGATGCCGCTTTAAAGGCATGGCAGTCTTTAGGATATAAGGAGGCTGTGGAGAGAATTCAAAATTACCTGAGCGAGATAGAAGAGAAACACATGCTTGTGATCAAGAAAAGAATTCAGGCAGAATTCAGGAACAGCCAGAGAACCAGAATTTTAGACTATACGAACTATTCTCCATGTATTCCGGTAGCTGCCAATGCATTGAGGGAATCAAAAGGATGGCCGGAAATTTCTATTTCGCAGGGAAAATCCAATTATGATTATTCCAAATCAATTCACAACTGGGGTGCTGCGGGAGGTTTCAGCATGGGATTATTTTCTATTGGAGCAAAAGGCGGTGGAAAAAATGAAAAAACGCAGATAAAATCCGATTATACGAGTATGGATATTTCTTTCAAAGTAGGAAAAGTAAGAGTGGAAAGAGGCTGGTTCAATCAGCAGTTCATAGAATCTAAATACTGGAAGCTTCACGAACAGTCCCCACAGACCCTGAACGGGGATATGATCAGCGATGGAAATGGGAAGGGACTTATGCCGTCTATCATCACGGAGCTGATCATTGCTAAAGATGTCTCTCTGAATTTTAAAGACAGCAGCTCAGCATACACTGAAGCTAAGAATTCTATATCCGCAGGCGGTGCAGTAGGAATAGGACCTTTCGTGATCGGAGGAAACTACAGCTATGACAATCAGAATGTAAAATCCAGCTATGAATGGGAAGGTAAAACACTGACCTCAAAAGGAATTTACATCATCGGGTACAAATGCCATATCGTACCGAAATCTCCAAACCCGAATCCTGAGATTAAAAAATGGGCGGACGGAAAATCATAAGCAGAAAGGAAGTCTGAAGCCGGAGGAAGGAAGTTATTGAGTACCAAGATGCAGTCACGGTGTAGTTCTAATAATTTTTGATAATTATTAAAGATGTACGTATCATACTTACTTCCAGTCTCCCTTCTTTTCTCTTCCCTTCTTACACCATATATCCTTCTCAATAGAATAACCGGCAGAAGTTTTTTCTGCTGGTTATTCACCTAAACTAAAAACGATAACCATGAAATATTTTGTAGCCGTCTACCAGAAACTGAAGAACATTTATATGTCCCAAAGTTCGATGGAAAATGATCTGCCTATGATCTGCCCTTCCCTGCGCATTTATGATAATGAGGAGCTGGAACTGCTAAAACCTCAAGGCCTGCTGAACGACGAACAGAAAAAAGCGCTTTCGATCATTAAAAAGCAAAATGTAGCTTACGAACTGAACTCTGTGCCTATCTCTCCCAACTTTTGGGACCTTAATCCCAATAATTCCTTATTTGATATTTACAGAGATATCCTGGATAAAAACAACCTTAAAAATCTGGAGGAAAATCTGGATAAGGTTCTTGAAAACAAAAGCACCATTCTTTTTGATGCCAAAAACAGCGACACCAAGGAGTTTAAAGCGTATAAAAAATACAGAATACTGTATGAAGATACCGTCATTAAAATAACAGACCATTTACTGATGTTGGACAGACTGGAAACTGACGAGGAAAAAAGAAACTGGAATGACCGGCTTGTCAATTTAAACAATCTGAAAGAACTCGCTTTTTCGGAATGGAAAGTAAAAGGCAGTAAAGATATTATTGAAAAGGAGCTGGCCAGAATCAACAGATCTTCTGATGCTGATCTCTATCTTGCTATGGCGCAAAATGCAAAACATACATTTGAGGCCGCAGAAAAAACCGATGTGATCAGCAATTCTTCAATTCACGACATTAATTTTATCCCCTATGACTTTATGGAAAATGAATCGGGATGGAACAGCATGCGCATTGAAAGATCCGAATTGGAAGGACTTCATTCTGAAGCGAAAAATGGTAATGAAAATATCCCTTCCGAGATTTTATCGATAGATTATGACGAAAGCATGATCCAGGCCGTGGAAGTGGAATATTCTTTTGTACACCTAAAAAGAAACTGGTTCAATAAAAATTTTATGCTTTCCAATTATTTTGAATGGAAGGAGCCTAAAAAGATATCAGACGGACAGACCATCTCCAACGATTTCAAGCTTCCTGCATTTCCAAAAACCATGATGCTGATTAAAAATCTGAAGGTGATCCTTGATCCGTCCATTATCAGCAGCAGTGTAAGCAACACCGAACAGCTGGTTTATTTCGGACCTATGGTAATGAAACAGCAGGTTTTCATCAATAAAAACAACAACCAGAAGTTCCTCAAGGCGATCACTAATGTAAAGACCATCAAATCTGATCAGCTTCATTATCTGGCCAAGAAAACAGCTATCGCCGAAACCCAGAAGTCAGCTGTTATTAATGATTTCTCAGCCAGAGCAGCAGTGGAACATGAGCCTGTAGAAAGCGCCAAAGCAACAGTCAATACAGCAATCGAAGGCAAAATAAATACCGGAAATATTCTCAGCAATATTAAAAATTTAAGACCTCTTAATCCGGTTCCACACAGAGCAAGTCCGGTACAGCCGGTACCTCAGCCAGCTCATCCCATTAAAGTCCCATGGGGATCATGGGGTCCAAAATTTCCGACTATCCCCACTCCAAATCCAATTCCGTCTCCTGTTCCGCCACCTCCTCCAGGTTCTGTTGTACAGTTCAGGGTTTCTGATAAAATCAATAACGAACCTATTTATAAATGTGCTATTTCTATTAAAGGAACCAATAACAACAGGATTTTTGAGATCGAAAGCAATGAAGCAGGCATGGTCAATCAGCTGATTCCTCTTGGGGAATACAGCATTGAGCTGAGAATTGATGATTATGCCGTTTTGAATCAGAACTTCAGTGTTACCAGTGCGATGCCTCTTAACCTTGAATATAAGCTTCAACGGGAGGAGGTAAAGTTTAAATCTTTTTTCCTGATCGGAATGATCTGTGAGAGAATGCCGCGAATACCGGTTAATTAGAGACCAGACTTCAGACTTAGTGCCTGAGACTTTAAGAGGTCAGTCCATGTACTTTATCTAAAATCATTTATCATTTATCATTTATCATTTATCATTTATCATTTATCATTTATCATTTATCATTAAAAAAACTGTCATGAAACTTATAAAATATTATACAAAAGCACCGGAAGTGCTTACCTTATGTGAGATCCTTTATCAACTTGGATACAGCCTTAAAATCTCGGATTCATTCACTCTGGAAGTGGATGCAGCTGTGAAAGATTTCCAAAGAAAAAACTCTTTGGTAGTGGACGGAATCGTAGGTGTAAAAACCTGGGCCGTTCTTCTTGAAAAAGATGAAAAACCCTTGAGCCAGACCGATAAATTTCTGAAAGAAGAAGATCTTATCCAGTTTGCAGATGAATACCATCTGGAGCTGGCTGCTGTAAAAGCAGTGAATGAAATTGAAAGCAGCGGAAAAGGTTTTCTGATTAACAATAAACCCAAAATACTTTTTGAAGGCCATGTTTTCTGGAGTGAACTCAAAAAAAGAGGGATCGATCCTAATTCTTATTACAATTCAAACAGCCAGAACGTTCTTTATCCGAAATGGACAAGAGCGCATTACCAGGGCGGAGTGAAAGAATACGACAGATTAAATGAAGCCATCAGTCTGAATAGCAATCCGCACTTTAAAGAGGCCGCACTGTCTTCTGCTTCCTGGGGGAGTTTTCAAATTATGGGTTATCATGCCAAAAATTTAGGATATTCCGATATAGATATTTTTGTTTCGAGAATGGAACTCAATGAGGGTGAACATTTGAGAGCATTCGGGAAATTTTTGGAAAAGAACAACTGCCTTACTCATCTCAGAAATAAAAACTGGGCAGGTTTTGCAAAACTTTATAACGGGGCCGGATACAGGGAAAACAAATATGATGAGAAGCTTGCGAAAGCCTATGCAAAATATTCACAAAACTAAATAAGTAGTTTTTTTTAAGTTCCTGCAGGTACACAGATTCGAAGTCACTTACATCTTTTTGAATTTCTATGACCTGTGGGAATCTTGTTTTTATACAACGTTGATAAATGGTTTGCAGAAATGGTTTCACAGTAATATGAGCCGCTAAAATTCATTTTTTTCACAAAACACATTTAAAAGCTACAAATTGATAATCAACTGGTTATATTTATTATTTTTTAACATTAGTTTAACATTTTTGTTTATCTTTGCTTTTCGTCAAATAACTAAGGATGTCTTTATACCAACAAATTGCAGAAAAACTACAATATATAAGTCCGAGTTTTTATAAAAAAAGATATTTTAAGAATTTAAACAATCTTACTAAGGACAATTTTTCGGCGCGTAATGTAGAACCGGAACTGGTATGGATCAAGGAATACCTTCCAAAAAATGCTGTAATACTGGACATCGGAGCCAATGTCGGAACTTTTCTTTATCAGTTGGAACATAAGCTGAACCATGAAAATATTTATGGTTTTGAACCCAACAAGAAACTTTACGGCCGCCTGAAAAGACTTTTTCCGGGAATGAGGATATTTCCTTTAGCGCTTTCTGACGAAAACACAACGGCTGAATTTAAGGTTCCTGTTATTAACGGCAAACTGATTGCCTCCCGGGGAACTTTGAACACCTCTTACAAAGAAAAAGGTGAAGAGAATAGCTATACGGAACAGGTAAAAGTGATCAAGCTGGATGAATGGGCTGCTATAGAGCATTTTGACAGGCTGGATTTCATTAAGATAGATGTGGAGGGAAATGAAATGAAAACCCTTTCCGGTGCCAAGAAAATCATCAAGCGGTTCCTTCCGACACTGATGGTAGAAATGGAACAGAGACACCACAAAACACCAATCTGGAATGATATTTCTGAAATAAAAAATTGGGGATATGAAGCGCAATATCTTAACCGTGACAGTTTTAAGCTGGAGCTCCTGACGGAAGAGATCTTAATACACAACACGAACGATGAAAAAAATAAGACCAGCTATATAAACAACATTATTTTTACGCCAAAAAACCATTAAAAAAACATTATGAGTGTAGTAGCGAGACAGGGCTTCAAATATTCCATCATAGGTTATATTGGTTTTCTGCTGGGTACCATATCCGCCATTTTTATCTTTCCGTACAACTTTGAATTTTACGGAAAACTCCGCTATATCCTGCCTACTGCCGAGATGCTGGTTCCTGTTGTGGTATTGGGAATCTCCTACTCCAACGTGAAATTTTTCCACAAGGTGGAAAAAGACGGTAAGAAACAGAATATGCTCTCGTTGTCGCTGCTTACGGTATTTATTAATTTTATTATTTTTACAGGAGTGTTTTTTGTACTCCCCTACCTTTTTCCAAAATTCAGATATTCTGAAGCATGGAAATTAAAGGAAATGATCCTTCCACTGATCCTCATCCTTTCTTTCTGTGCAATTCTTAATAAATATACCTCCAATTACAAGAGAATTGTTGTTTCCAATATTTTTGACAATCTTTTTCCAAAGATCGCTAATCTGGGTGCTTTCTGCCTGTTTGCTTACTTTTTACTGTCGCAGAAAATTGCATTTGCCTTCTTTTTCGGAATGTTTGCTCTGATGCTTTTCGGATACGTTTATTACACAAACAGACTTGAAAAGATAAGGCTGGACTTTAATACGGATTATTTCAGGAAGGATAATTTCTGGAAAGAGTTTTTCAATTACAGTTTTTTCGGATTCCTGGGAACTTTTGGAAATTATCTGGCGATCAACAGCTTTATGATCGGTGAGTTTATGGGAATGGAGGAAGTAGGAATCTATTCTGTTCTTTATGCTTTGATTTCTCTGATTTCAATTCCACAGCTGGGACTGTTCAACATCTCTGCCCCGATCATCAATAAAACACTGGTTGAGGGTGACATGGAGGAACTGGACCGGTTTCATAAAAAGACATCATTATCCCTGTATTTTTTAGGTGCGGTTCTGTTTTCATGCATCATGGTGGGTTTTCCTTATCTCACGGAATTCATGCCTAAAAACGGTACGATGCTGAGAGAATATGAGCCCGTGGTATGGATCTGGGGTTCTGCAGTTTTAATTGACCTGGCGACGGGCTTTAACGGGAATATCATTTCGCTTTCCAAATATTACAGATTCAATATCCTGATCATGCTTCTTCTGGCCGGGCTTACCATTGGACTGAACTATTATTTTATTAAAAATACGGATCTGAAACTCATCGGGATTGCTTTATCTACAGCTATTTCACTGACGACTTACAATGTCATCAAGATCGCATTCAATTATTTTGTGTTCAAAGTGTCTCCGCTTACGATTGAAATGATCTTCGTTTCCATTATCTGTACTTTAGCGATTACAGTGGCGATTGTTTTACCCACTTTTCACAATAATTTCATCAACCTGATGTACAAACCAGCTGTTGTTCTGGTATTGATCTACATCGGAAATTATTTCACGAAAGTATTTCCACTCGATGATTATCTGAATGCAAACTTTATTAAAAGTATTTTTAAATTTAAATAGAAATGAGGCCGGAAAGAACATTTTCCAGTTTATTGAGAACGGTCTTTTTGCTGTAATTTTTCTGGAAATCGAAGCGTATATTCTTAAGGGTTTCAAACTGTTCCAGGATATTATCCGCCTCAGGAACAATAAATTCTAATTTCGAAGGATAATCTTTAGGAAAAACAGCTGTTTTACCATATTTGACGGCATCACCCAAGTTCCCGGTCATTTTTGTTCTGCCATAGATTTCTTTTCTGCTGAAAAACTCTGTTTCCTGCTGAATAGGACACCACAAAACATCTGCACTCTGCATCCGGCTTTCAAAATCATGATGGGAAACCCGCTCTGAGAAATATTGGATAGAAATATTCTCAGGAAGTTTTTGGGACAATTCTTCCAGCTGCTTCAGTTCCTTGTCTTTAGCTTTTCCTAAAAATATAAATTTACATTTTTCTTCTGTCTTTAAATTTTGAATGGTTTTAAAAACGTGATGGTAATCTCTTCTTTTTTGTGAAACGCCTCCCGGAATCACAACGGTAAGATCTCTGTTTTCCTGTTTTTCAAAATTTTCACTGTAAAAAAGAGGCAGAAATTTATAAATATCTGATGAAAGCTCTTCGTCCAACACCAATAAATTCTTAGCATTCCTGTACGCTTTTGAGGTATAAAAAAGGCCTTCTTTCCACCAAAGCTTCAGCCGGTAGATGATATCTCCCTTAAAAACACTTTTCATCAAAGCACCTTTTGAAGCTGTCGAAAAATTCATATTATGAACAATAACGGACACATTATATTTCTGAACCAGCGCATGAAAGGTGTTGAAATACCGGTGGACCGTTCCAATGATGATCAGATCGTATTTCTTTAATTTCAACTGTTCCATGATCATGGAGCTGTCAGATAAAAACACAGTCTCCCCATTCTCTATAACCAAATCTTTGATCTTTTTCGAAAAATAATAGTCTACGCTAAATTCCGAAGAATCCTTCATGATATCCATGAAAGTCTGCGCAATTTCTGCGTGGGTATCTATTTCTATGTAGGCGATTTTTTTCAATTAGGGATTAGAGATTAGAGATTAGAGATTAGAGATTAGAGATTAGAGATTAGCAAAGGTAAAACGTTGGCTGGATGTCAATTACATGTATGATTGCGCTTATATTTTCAGCCATTTTTTCTTCAGCATTTTCCACCGTTTATCGTTGATGGCTTTCTGCTCGTCTTTGGAGATCTTCAGTTCCAGTTTAGCTGTTTTGCAGGCTTCATAAGCTTTAATGATCTTAAAGAAAAAAGAAACAGATCTGCTCTTTGCAGCTTCTTTGGATGAAGCGATATAGGCAAGAAACCTGTTCAGACCTAAAAAGTAAAAATACCTGCCGTAATAGTCTGCCGGCCTGATTGTATAATCCGCCCCTTTTACTTTGATCAGCTTTACCTGTAATTCCGGAAGAACAATTTCTTTCCAACCCAGGTTTTCTAAAAGAATGGAATCAATATTGTCCCAGCCCAGCGTTTCTCTCAATCCTCCGATCTGAAGGAAAGATTCTTTACGATACGCTTTCATAGGGCCCCTTACGTGATGTTTATTGGAATTTCCTTCATACACCCATCCGCCATCTTTTTCCACGTATAACAAACCACCAATAAGCCCGTATCCAGGATTGTTTTTGAACGCAGATTCTACTGTTTCCAGATAATTTCCGGGAAGAATAATATCAGCATCAAATTTACAGATAATATCAAATTCATCTATATTCTGAGTTTTTAATCCGTTCCTGAATGCGTTCACCACTTTAGAACCTGGCTGATGGACAGATTTCTGAAGATTCACCGTTTCAAAACGGGGATCATTTTCTGTATATTGCCTGATTATTTCAGCCGTACCGTCTGTAGAACCGTCATTAACTACCACAGTTCGGAAATCCTTAAAGCTCTGCTGCTGTAAAGAATCGAGTGTGAATGAAAGATTTCCTTCTTCGTTATGTGCAGGAATTATGATTAAAAACCTCAAGTCTGTGAATTTATAAATGATAAGTGATAAGCGATAACTGATGAATGGTTTTATTATCAGTTATCGCTTATACTATTACTTGTTATGCGGTTTCAGCATGTTTTTAGGATCCAGGATTTCATCGAGTTTTTCCTGGGAAAGAATTCCTTTTTCCAAAACAAGATTGTAAACGCTGTTTCCGGTTTCCAGGGCTTCTTTTGCAATCTCCGTAGACTTTTTGTACCCGATATATGGATTAAGTGCTGTTACAATACCGATGCTGTGTTTTACCATATTAAGGCAGATTTCCTTATTGGCGGTAATTCCCACAATACATTTTTCGCGAAGCGTATCTAAAGCATTGCAAAGGAAATTAATATTTTCCATGATTGCATGGGAAAGCACAGGCTCCATTACGTTAAGCTGAAGCTGCCCGGCCTCTGCAGCAAAAGTTACGGTAAGGTCATTTCCAAATACTTTGAAGCAAACCTGGTTTACCACTTCCGGGATAACAGGGTTCACTTTTCCAGGCATAATGGATGATCCCGGCTGCATAGGAGGAAGATTGATCTCAAATAATCCGGCTCTTGGACCTGAAGAAAGCAGTCTCAGATCATTACAGATTTTTGAAAGCTTCACGGCAAGACGTTTTGTAGCGGAGGAATAGATCACATAAGAACCTGTATCCGGTGTTGCCTCAACCAGATCCGGAGCGGAAATAACTGGAAAACCGGTGATCTGAGCGAGGTTTTTCGCGCAAAGGGTTGCATAGCCCACAGGAGCGTTCAGTCCTGTTCCGATGGCTGTTGCTCCCATATTCACTTCTACAAAAAGGCTGGCATTGTTATTTAATTTAGAAATATCTTCTTCCAGAGTGGCTGCATAAGCTTCAAACTCCTGGCCTAAAGTCATTGGAACAGCATCCTGAAGCTGGGTACGACCCATTTTTATCACATCATGAAACTCTTTTCCCTTGGCACGAAAAGCTTCAACGATTTTTTCAAGTTTTTCAACAAGCACGATATTCATATGCAACAGCCCCATTTTGATCGCCGTAGGATAAGCGTCATTGGTGGACTGGGAAAGATTGATATGGTCATTCGGTGAACAGAATTCATATTCCCCTTTATTTTTTCCTAATTTTTCTAAAACGATGTTGGCGATGACTTCATTCGCGTTCATATTGATTGAAGTACCGGCTCCTCCCTGGATCATATCTACAGGAAACTGTTCATGGTATTTTCCGGCTACAATTTCATCACATGCTTCCGCTATTTTGAAATACAGGTTTTCATCAAGCAGACCTAATTCATAATTGGTTTTTGCCGCTGCCTTTTTCACAAAAGCCAGACCTTTGATAAAATCCGGATAGGAAGACAGAAGCTGTCCCGAAATTTTGAAGTTATCGATCGCTCTCTGCGTCTGTACTCCGTAATATGCGTCTGCAGGCACATTGAGTTCGCCCAACAGATCGCTTTCTTTTCTGAAATTTTCCATTACAGATATTTTAGCTGTTTTTATTTTTAAATAGAACAAAAACGCATCTTTACCGATGCGCTTTAATAGTTATTTCGCTGGATATTTTTGATTTAAAGCCTGAAGAATTGCCCATGTTTCGGCATCCAGGATTCCGTCGTAATTCTGCGGACGGAAATGGTACTGCAAAGCTTCGATGGTTCTTTTGGTTGCATCATCCCACTTTCCGCTCAGATCCAGGTAATACCCGAATTTCTGCAATGCAGTCTGAATAGCAAAGATAAAGGAAGGATCATTATATTTTAAGGGGACTTCTTCCTGCGCCAGAGCTAAGAAGTTCTGTTTTACAGTTTCATCATACCACATTCCAAGCTGGTATTCATCATACAGCTTTTTCCATGGAAACATAGGTCCGGGATCCTGTTTTCTGGTTGGAGCAATATCTGAATGGGCCAGGACATTGGTTGCCGGAATCTGATATCTGTTGACAATATCCTTAGCCAAGGCAGCCACTTTTCTCACTTGCTCATCACTAAATGATGCAAATATTTTTTTCCCTTCAGCATCTGATGTATATCCGGTATTGACGATTTCAATGCCTATAGAGGTATCATTAAGGTTTTTATCATTTCTCCAGTTACTTACTCCGGCATGATAAGAACGTTTGTTTTCGTCAACGAGCTGATAGATCTCATTATCGCCGGTATTATTAACCAGGTAATGAGCACTTACCCCCTGTTGGGTAAGAACTGTAATGGATTTATCATCAGGAAGCGCTGTATAATGTAATATAAGATAACGTTGTCTAAAGTTCTGTGCTATGGCAGGGAAATAGGTCTTTATAACTTTATATCCTGCCGGCTTTGCCGAAACGATAGAACCGTAACTTGCCGTATTGTCATTTTTTGTAGGATCAGCAAGATTGGTGGTAAAAAATTCCACTCCGCGTTCATTGGTAATTTTAGGTTTTGCAGTCGTGGCCACCGGAGCTTTCACGGCAGGTTTTGCCTGTGATACCGGGGCTTTTGGCTTGTATGTATTTTTTGTAACATTTTGCTGGGAAGTACATGAAAAAACAAAAGTACTTAATCCGATGATATATAATGTCTTACGCATCAGTTTAATTTTTTAATCATTTATCTCCTCAAAAATACGCAAATTTTTCTTGAATTTTATTTGGTAAATAAAGAAATCTATTCTATATTTGCACTCGCAATAACGGAACAACGATCATTAAAAAATAAGAAAAAAGGAGGGTTGCCAGAGTGGTTAATGGAGCAGTTTGCTAAACTGTCGACGTGCAAGCGTCGCAAGGGTTCGAATCCCTTACCCTCCGCATTTTTTTCTTACTAACTATATTTCTCGGGGCGTAGCGTAGTCCGGTCATCGCGCCTGGTTTGGGACCAGGAGGTCGCAGGTTCGAATCCTGCCGCCCCGACTGTTTTAGTAATTTTCTCAAAATTATTTAATGGGTGCGTAGCTCAGCTGGATAGAGCATCTGCCTTCTAAGCAGACGGTCAAAGGTTCGAATCCTTTCGCGCTCACATAATGACACCATTAGGACAATTAAGGCCAAATGGTGTCATTTTTATTTATAAATGCCTCAATCGAAGCATTTAAGTATTTTACCCGCTTTTTCTTTGTTTTCCAAACATAATTTCTTTCTTAAAAAAACAAATTTTATCTTTTTTAGACGATTTTTAGTTTAAAGCTCTTACTATTGATACGAACCTGACAGGATTCGAACCTTTTCAAAAATATTAATACACCTTCTTTTTTCTGAGTATAGTCCTGATGTTCTTCCTTGTAAATTTATTTTAAAAGATTAAATAGCAAAAAGGTGAATATTTTTTATAACATTCACCCTTGAATAAAAAAGTCTATAAATTATGTTTTTATAAGAAAACTAGTTATTTCCAAATAAAGCTTTTTTAAGAGCTAATGCTCCCTGCTCTGATGAAAACTTCACTGCTTCAATATGATCTAACGGATTCAGTAGACCATAATCATGAATAAATCCATTATAGGTCTCGATGGTTGTCGGAACCCCCGCTTCATCCAGCTTTCTTGCGTAGGCTAAACCTTCATCGAACAGGATATCATTTTCAGCCAGCTGCACTAATGCAGGCGGAAGATTTTTAAGTTTTTCTAATGGTGCATTGAACGGAGTAGCATAATATTCTTTACGTTTTGCCACATCAGGAAGATAATTATTCCACATCCATTTCATTAACGGAGCGGTAAGAAATCGTCCTTCTGCATATTTCTGCCAGGATTCACGAGAAAAATCGGCGTCAGTAACCGGCCATAACAGTAATTGGAATTTTATTTCCGGTCCGCCTTTATCTTTCGCCATCAAACAGAGTACAGCAGTCATGTTTCCGCCAACGCTGTTCCCCGCGACAGCCATGTTTTTGCCATCTACACCAATTTCTGCCCCATTTTCTGACACCCATGTTGTGGCGGCATAAATTTGGTTTATTGCTACAGGATACTGTGCTTCCGGAGAGGGGGTGTAATCTGTAAAAACGGCAGCGGCACCGCTATTGACAACTAAATCCCGTACCAGTCTTCTATGTGTTGGATAATCACCCAAAACCCATCCACCGCCATGGGTAAACATAAATACCGGAAGGTTTTCAGAAGCTGCATTGGCAGGTTTAACAATATGAATATTTACTGTAATGCCATTTTGTGTGATCTCTCTTTCTGTTTCGGTAATTCCTGAATAGTCGACCCCTACAGACTTTTGTGCATCAACCAAAACCTGTCTTGCTTCTTCAGGAGATAATGTTTCCAGTGGTTTGCCTCCACTATTATTCAAACCCTTCAAAAATTCTCTGATGCCTGACAGGATCTGCGGATCATCTTCTGCTTTAATGTTGTTTGCCATAATTTAAAATATTTATGATTAATGAATTGACGAATAAAAACTTTATTAGAACGCTATGGTGTTATTGTTTCTCAAGTTCGCTGATTACTACTTTAGCCATTTCTTTGGAACTGAAGGGGTTCTGCCCTGTAATTAAATTTCCGTCCACCACGACATTGGAGGTCATTGGGATAAAAGCTTTTTTCAGATCAGCACCTCGTTCTTTGACAGCTGCTTCAAGATTGAATGGCACTTCTCTTTTTCTTCGGGCAAGGCTTTCCTCAAACCAGTCAAAGCCTGTCATTGATTTTCCTTTGATCAGGTAGTCACCTCCGGAAAGCTTAACATTGAGCAAACCTCCTACACCATGACAGATTGCCGCTACCTTTTTTCCCTTTGTGTAGTGATTTTTAATAATAGTCTGTATAGTAACATCATCGGGAAAATCATACATTGTACCATGGCCTCCTGCCAAATAGACCAAATCATATTCTTCCTGAACAAGATCAGATAATCGATGACTATTTTTAAGCAATTGCCGGAAATTGCTGTCATTCCAATGTCTCTCAGAGATTTTATCTAGTGTAAAGTGTTTGAGGCTTTCCGGATCTACGGGAACATTCCCTCCTTGAGGGCTTGCAATCGTAACCTCGTAGCCTTTCTCTTGTGCAGCTTGATAGATATGTGTAAGCTCACTCAGCCATAAGCCTGTTTCAAGATTACCGCTTGCATACATTCCTGCATTGGTCACAATAATTAAAATTTTCAACACGCTCATAGTAGTTCTTTTAGTATAACAAAATTGATAAGAAACCGTTGAACTCAGGTAGCTGAATTAGGGAAATTTGTAACCGAATCTCTGAATATTACTGGGAATGGTTTTAAATTAATTGAATGATGCTCTGAATTCTAAAGGTGAAACAGAGGTCCGGCTTTTAAAAAGACGGTGAAAGGATTGAGGGTGTTCAAACCCCAGATGGTAAGCAATTTCTGAAACTGATAATTCTGTAGTGGACAACATTTCTTTTGCCTTTTCTATTAATCGCTGCTGGATATGCTGCTGGGTTGTCTGCCCCGTTTGAATCCGCAGCATATCACTGAGGTAATTCGCACTAATATGCAACTGATCAGCAATTGAGTGAACAGTTGGGATACCGTTAAGTATTAATTTTTCATTTTTGAAATAATCATCCAGGAGAGCTTCCAGCTTTGAAAGGAGATCACTATTGGCTTTTTTCCTGGTTAAAAACTGGCGGTTATAATAACGGTCACAATATTTCAGCAATAGATCAAGATTTGAAATCAATAGATCCTGCGTAAAAGAATCCATATTGCCAGCTACTTCCTGTTCTACATTAGCTATGATGTCCACAATTGATTTTTCTTCCTTTTCGGAAAGGTGCAGCGCCTCATTAGCACTATACGAAAAATAACCATATTCTTTGATATGGGATGCCAGTCCATATCCGTGCAGGAAATCAGGATGCACCACCAGAACAAATCCTTTCACTCCGTTCAAAAGAACATCTTCAAAATGAAGAACCTGATTGGGCGCAATAAAATACATAATACCTTCATCAAAATCATAATACTGTTGTCCATACCTGCATTTTCCGCCGGCACAGTCTTTCTTTAAAGCAATAACATAAAAATCAGTTGTTACCGCACTGAGAATAGTTTCCGGCTGCAGTTTAATATCATCAAAATTAAATACACTGATCAATGGATTCGCAGGTTTTTTTAGTCCCAAAAACTGATGAAGCATACTTATTGATGATACTTTCTCCGGAGTTTTCATATTCTGATTTTCAGATTTGTACATGACTAATTTACTTATTTATTTTGTTCCCTGAAAGCTGTTCATCTTTTATGATACCGATGCCTTGTTTATAGGTAGTAACCTGAAATTCAGGAAATCTTTTTCTGAATTTTGAATCATCAAATATATTGTCATGTTTATATCTTGGGAGGAGCTCCAGAAGTTCCTTTACACTTTTGTTGAAAAACGAGCCTATTTTGAACATAAATTTAGGAACAACAGCATATTTCAGATCTTTGCTGTAAATACCTGAAGCAATTCTGATAAACTCTTTATAGGTGGGATGGCTTTTGTCAACAGGAAGATGCCAGGTCTGACCATACGCATCGGGCGTATTCCCGATCAACGCGGTTGCCCGACTTGCGTCAGGAGTCCAAATCAAACTTCTTTTCTTATTCGCACTCAATGGTATTTTAAGCTTTTTACCTGCTTTGATATTATTAAAAAGCAGCGTATTGGTAATGCTTTGCGTTTTGCCAGGTCCATAAAATTCGGGAGCACGACAGATCACCGCTTCAAGCTCACCTGATTTAATTTCTTCCAAAACCATTTCGGCCATCTTTCTTCTCACTCTTCCTTTTCTGCCCACCGGTGCGAAGACTGTTTCTTCTGTCAATACACGATCATCCTGCGGATACATATAGGTATTATCAAAAAATACGAGTTTTGTTCCATTAATTTTACAGGCATCAATCACATTGCGAAGAATAAGCGGAAACTGCTCTTCCCATAACGTTGAGCTGATTGGAAGACCTAATGTAAAATAAGCAATTTCACTATCTTTTACGGCTTCAATTGCTTTTTCACGGACAGAAAGGTCAGCAGAAAAGATCTCATCCGTATCATTTACTTTTTTTGCTCCCCTGCTGACAATACGTATATCTGAAGTAAAATTCCTTTTCAGCTCTCTTGCCAGTTCTTCGCCGATCTGGCCATTAGATCCTAATATTGTTTGCATATCTTTTATTTTAAAATTTCATCACTGCTCATAAGATTAGATTATCTTTTTCAGCCAGTGCATTTTTTATCATTGCAGGGTGGATATTTCCAATCCGGTTCGCCCCAGTTTGTTTTTTCAACTACGGATTTCTGGCGTGAGAATGTAAAAAAACCAAATTCTCCATGATAATTTCCAATACCGGAGTTTCCGACTCCCCCAAATGGCAGATCATCACTCGTAATATGCATTAAAGTATCATTGATGCATCACCACCAAAAGAAACGAAGCTTAGAAATTTATCTTTCTCTTCTTCATTCTTCGTAAACAGATATGTTGCTAAAGGCTTTCTCCATCTATGATTTTTCTCAGCATCTCATCGTAATCGGTGTAGGAAATAACAGGAAAAACCGGACCAAAAATTTCCTCCTGCATAACAGGATCTTCCCAGCTCACATGATCCATAGTGATCTGATTTTTTTATGTACAATTACAGTATTTGATTCAAAAGATTTTTGATTTGCTGTAGCAGCAAAACTGCCTGCTTCCGCTTGTGAATACCTACCTGCAAGTCCTGCTGTTGTCAATATTTTAATAAGGTTCATCCTTTTTATTTCTTTGACAAAGTTCAGAACTATGAACACAATTGGAGTAGCCAGATTAAGGGAAGTTGTAACGGAATCTCTGTTTTACTTTAACAGTTACAAACTCAACTCGGAAAGGTTCGGATAAGAAGGGAAATAAAAATGAGGTATCCTACTGTATATTCCTTTTATAAGCCAGATTGGAGTTGATAATAAACCAACTCCAATTTAATAAAATGCTATCCTTACAGAACCCGAAATTAATTAAAACAACTGATAATTAATAAAATACCCTTTCAATCCGGTTAGTTGAAATTTCTATTCTGTACATTTCGATTACTGCTTTTTTATGTGGATAAGGCCGCTAAACAGAGTTTTAGCCGGTTATGTAAGAAAACATCCACCAGTAAAAGGCCGAAAAACATCAGAGCCAGGCCAATAGTCAGGCCCTGGAAATATTCTTTAGAAACATTGAAAAAGCCTATTACTGATGCTGTAAGTAAGGCAGCCCATAGATATTTGGTCAGAATATAACTTCTATCAAAATCTTTCATTTTTTCATATTCCCGACTAAAGGTCTGCGAAGGATTCTCCTGATACAACTTTTCAATTTCGGCAGAGTATTTAGGCTTTGATGATAATATAAACCCAGCATATCCCAGATTCACGAGGACTAAAAAGCCTAACGGAAGTACCATCCCTTTTTGTAAAGAACCTCCATCTTTTATAAGGAAAAATAAAAGAGGCAGAACAACAAAAATGGAGATTCCCATCATCCATTTTCCCTGTGAAATATCTCCTTTGCCCCACATCGTTATTTGCTCAATGAAATTCATATTATGCTAATTAAAGTTTTATGCTGTTATTTTTAGATCCGGTGAATACCTATTTCATTATCGGTTCACAAATTCTCATTTTTTTTTCAGATCGGAGGTGGTAAAACCATATTTTTTCTTAAATGAAAAATAAAAATGAGAGAGGTTTTCAAATCCAAGATCCAAATAGAAATCTGCAGGCTTCCGCTCAAGATATTGTATGAGATAGTAAGCTTCCTCAAGACGGCGATCCTGGAGCCACTGTTTAGGAGTTGTATTAAATGTCTTGCTGAAATCACGCTTAAAGCCGGAAAGACTTCTCCCAGTCAGTTTTGCAAAGGTTTCTACAGAGACATTAAACATATAGTTCTGTTCCATAAAATCCTGTAGATCTATTTTGTATGGTGACGAAAAATCAAATAAAATCTGTTTAAAATCAGGGTTGGACTGCAGAAGCAGCTCTATGGCTTCCCTGATCTTCAGATCTGCTAATTTCGGGGTAGCTTCTTTTTTCTTATTGATGTACGGTGCAAGTGAGACAAAATAGCTCAGTAGGAAATCGTCCGGTTCAAAAAACAGTCTTTTGTTGCCTGGATATCCGTTTTCTATCTGAATTTTATTTTCCAGCGCATATTTATTCAGAACCTCTCTATCCAGAGTAATGGAAACAAATTTATATTCTCCTGACTTTGATGGATATTTTGTAGTACGGATCAGCTGATTTTTCCTGATCAATACCACTGTATTTTCAGGAACAACCGTGGTTCCGCCCGGATAAACTGCGTGTGTTTCCCCTGAGAGCTGAAACCCCAATAAGTGTTCCGGGATAAATTCCTCATCCCCTCTATGCTTGTCGAACTGACAGGAGTAAACCAGCCTGTCAAATATGATCTCCCTTGTACCTTCCATATTTTAAAAGTTTAAATTTCAGAAATAGAAGCTGCTCCCGCCATTGCAATTTCTTTATCCTGCTCGGGGCTTCCCCCAGAGGAAGCAATTGCCCCTATGATCTTTCCTTCCTGATTTTTGATCACTACTCCGCCGGCAATCGTCAGAAGCCCTTCATTGGAATTCAACATTCCGTATCCATGCACACCTGCCCCGGATACAATGGTTCCCATAGTGTCACTATCCACGCCGAACATGACAGCTGTCTTTGCTTTTTTAACCGCGAAATCAATAACACCGTAAACACTGTCTAGTCTGGCAAAGGCCATCAGATGGCCACCTGTATCCACTACAGCAAGGCTTACGGGAATATGCAGAGATTTTGCTTTTTCTATAGAATTATCCAAAGCTTTTGCAGCTTCATTATATGTAATATTCATATTATTTTTTGATTTTAATTTAAGAATAGAAATGCGCATATATTAAAACAATATTGCGCATTCCAATTATTCTGGATTAACTTTTTACGGTCCAGGCCTCTACCTGTAGCTGCTTTACAAAATCTTCTGTTTCTTTAGGATGCAAATTTCTGAAATTGCTGTTATCATCCAACGCTACATCTACAATAACGTCTGCCATTGATTGCGGATCTAACTGATTGGCTAATGATTCAGCAGTACCGTCAAAAACTGAAGGTGGTGTGAAATTGGTTTCCGGATTATACCAACGGAAAATACTATCTACGCCACGATCATTGAATCCGGTGCCAAATACACCAGGGTTACATGTGGCAATCTTGATGTTGAACTGGGCAAGCTCAGTTTTTAAACCTTCGGCGATGGCTTCCATGGCGTGCTTCGAGGCGCAGTACGCGGCAACATAAGGTACGGTCCATAATCCTCCCATTGAAGTGGTAAATACAATTTTAGCCGGTTTCTTTTGGTCAATAAATTTTTTAATAAAACCTTGCGCCAGCTCCAGACCCCCGAAGACATTTACATCAAACATGGATCGGATAAGGTCAATGGGTTGCTCGGCAATGGGTCCGCCTTCCATGATTCCTGCATTACTAATTAAAATATCAATATCGTACTTTTCCACGATATAAGCGATATCGCGGGCATTGGTGACATCTAATTTATCAACAATAAGTTCTATTCCCTGTTCTTTGGCTTCTCTTATCAGGTCGCTCATTTGCGGATAAACCTGTGCAGTAGCAATTACTTTGTGTCCTTTTTTCGCCAGATCAAATGCTGCGATCTTTCCAAACCCACTTGCAGCGCCTGTAATCAAAATTGTTTTGTTCATCTTTTTTTATTTTAAATGTGATTAAATTCTATTATATACTTCATGTCAAGTATTACTACAAAAGTCCATTAAATTAAGCTTATCAATAGTGGTAGAAGGTCCAATTTTATAGTGCTGTGACGTTCATGCCAATTAATTCTAAAGCAATTTTACTGGTCAGGATTTTCACCATGTTGATACGAAAGAAATCATGGAATTTTAAACTTACTGCAATTCTACAGGTTTATATATAGCATTTAAATAGAACATATAATAATTTCAGAATATATCACAGTATAATGAAACGCCGTTTGTACGGTGCAATCTGATAATAACCGATGACACCACCCTTCTAACGCTATTTTTTCTCCAGCAATTTAATCAGGAATTCGGACAAAACAGATGCATAAATATCTGAAAAACAAAAATATATAAAAATTATTCAAGTGATTAATTCCGAAAAACTAACATATTTGCTATGTGCTAAATCATACATTAGCCCTTAATTTGCTCAGAAACACACTTTAATGACAAAAAAAATTCTATTCTGTCTATACCTGTTGTTTGGTTTTACTGATGAACAATTGAATCATGAACCAAAAACTGACGCGGAGATAGGAAATGTAAAAGACTTATATGAACATGAATTCAACAAGATTATGGAACTTTCCAAAAACGTTAACCCAATTTCCAAAAAAAACATAATTCTGTATACTCAATTGAATAACAGCATCATAAATATAGAAAAAAGGGCTAGAAATACTGCGGTAAAATATATAATGGATAAACAGGAAGGAGAGCGTCCTCAGAATATTATAAAAATAGTTATTGCCCCGTCAATTGCCATTATTTTCTGGCTGAACAGCTGGATTTTATGGAAATACAATCAGAAAAAGCCCAATAAAAAAGATGAAATCGTCAATCACTTAAAAGAAGAAACGACGGTGACTGAATTTACATCTATTTCATTACAGACTGATGGTAAAAGGGAAGTTAATAATATCAGTATCTCCGAAAACACCATTGCCTCTCTGCTCAATAAACTTTCAAGGTTTGAAAAATCTGAAAAGTTTTTAAAAAATGATGTAACGCTCACTACTTTGTCGAATTCGCTCAATACGAACCCGAGATATCTATCAGAAATAATAAAACAGCATAAGGGCAAGAATTTCAATAATTACCTTAACGGCCTTAGGATACAGTATATTACCAATAAATTGTATAGCACTCCCATCTTCAGAGAATATAAAATAAGTTATCTGGCAGAAGTCTGTGGCTTTTCCTCCAGGGAAGTTTTTTCTGTCATATTCAAAAAAGAAATGGGTGTTACGCCCTCTTATTTTATAAGTCAGCTTAAAAGAAATGAAAAGGATCCGGAGTAAGAAACAATATATAAGAAATAAATATTATTACTAACAGAAACCAGTTAATAATACAGAAAAAATAATTTAAATCTCATAAAATATAATTTAATTTACGAATTAAATACCTGAAACAAAAAAATGTATATTTAAAAACAGGGAAATTTAATTTCAAGCATTATTTCTTCTTATAATATTTATGCCATGGATTTTTTTAATCATATTAAAACAGTAATCAGTATTATATTAAGCCTGGGTATAGGCAGTTTACTCAATGGTACTGTGAGATTTGTCCAGCATCCCGGAAGAACAAAACCCTATTGGGTGCATTTACTGTGGGTATTGTATATATTTCTATTGATGATCCACTTTTGGTGGTGGGAATATGGTCTTAGAGATGTGAGAATATGGACGTTTACTGAGTATATATTCATCATCATGTATATTATCCTTTACTTTACATTGTGCCAGCTTCTGTATCCGTCGGACGTTAAAGATTATGATGACAATTATAAGAATTACTTTTTTTCAAGAAAGAAATGGCTTTTTTTATTGCTCATTGTGATTTATTTCATTGATATTTTTGATACTTTAATTAAAGGACCTGTTTACCTGGAAAAGCTCATGCCATTATACGCGATAAGAATGGTGAGCCACATTTCACTATGTGCCATATTTGCCTTTGTAAAAACTCAGCGGTCAGTCTGGTATGGAGGAATGGTACTGTTTTTTATTCTGTTTGAATTGTATTTTATCTTTGACAAATTTTACAATGATTAACTCCTCTTGGCAGGCTTTATATTTCATTTAAATTGATAAAATCCTCAATCAATAATATATTCTTCCGGGTCATTATATTAAATATTTTTACAGGGCTCAGTATGCCTTTCAAATTCTAATATTCTGCTTACTCCGTCTTTAAAAAAAATGTAATCCGCACATTATCAGAGGTGATAATTTGTAAAAACATTAAAATAGCCAATAAAAGCATCAACAAATAATAAGTAAAGAAAAATGACTTATTATATTCTATTTGATGTGATAAATTGTGAAAACATCACATGCTGCCTCCTGAAAAGCCCCTCAGTTTAAGGTAAACAATACTACATTTGGTGATATAATTAAATATAAGTTTTATGAAAAATTCATTAAAAGTCTTGTTCCTGGCGATGTTCCTCATTCTTTTACATTCATGTGGTGCCATTACCACCTATGACGCTCCTCTGGAACCCGGACAGACTGTTTATCAGAGACAGGGTTCACAGCCCCAACAAACAGAAACCAGATCACAAAATACCAACACCATCCCTGAGCCGGGGCAAATAGAAATGAAAACTAATGATAATAATGACAATATTCCTGAGCCCGGACAGACGGAAATGAAAACTAATGATGATACTAATAATGTTCCGGAGCCCGGACAAACAGAAATGAAAGATGAGGAAGAGGAATAGTGTAAGTAACTGCATTTTAACCCACAAAAGATAATTATGATAAGCAAAGTCTTTATAATAACAACAGTAATATTATCAGGTGTTTTTTCACCCAGTGCAACAGCGCAGGCAGGAAAACTATTTGCAGGGAAATTTTCCAGTGAGGGTGATGTTACTGCATCGGGGATCATGACCATGGAACTCTCGCAAACAGGCGCTAAAATAGAAGGAGTATCCAATTACCAAAGTACTGCTGATGATTCCGATAGCGGAATGCTTTCAGTGAATGGGTACGTTAAAAATAACATTGGCTATATCCGGTTCAGGGATCAAAGAGGAAATGTGGTAGCTGATGGCAATATCAGTTTAAAAGATACAACGACACTGTATTTTAAGCAGACTACGACTTCCTCAATCCTCCCTTCTGTGGCTTATCTTTATGGCAAAGGAAAATATCCCGATACAGCCAGTATATCAGAAAAAAGCTACACAGGATCCTATTCCAATGAAGGGGATACAACAGCAAAAGGAATTATTTCGTTTGATATGTCCCAGTCCGGAAGCAAAATAGAAGGCACAGCGAACTATAAGGCAAACAATGATCAGCTAGATACAGGTATTTTATCCGTAAACGGTTATGTAAAAGGCGATACCGCTTATATAAGGTTCAGGGACCAGAAAGGGCAAACCGTAGCCGATGGAATTTTATACCCTAGCGGCTCTAATACTGCTTTTAAGCAAACAACATCTTCTAACCTCCTTCCTAAAGAAGCTGTATTGTACAGGTAATTAAATATATAAAAACATATAAATAAAATTGAAATGGAAAAATACGGAAAATTTACATTTTTAAAACAGTATAAAAATACATTGCTGATAGTAGGTTTAATATTAGTTGTTAGCTGTGCTCCGACTGTAAATTACATAGGGAAAAATTATAATCCTACTGAAAATATTGATGTCTTTTTGGATACCAATGATGTAAAGAAAAACTATGAGGTTATAGGAAGAGTGGATGGTATTTCCGGAATACTGGGTTCAAGTTATCAGGATATTCAGGATAAAATTGTTCAGAAGGCAAAAGAAAAAGGAGCGGATGCCGTTATTCTTTATAATATGGAACAAAGAATCATTGGTTCAACCTCTTCATCGAATACTGAACACAGACAATGGATGAAAAATACGACAACATCATCAAGTAATGTAACAGAGGATGTTTTGCATGCTGATTTCATCAAATATATTCCATAATTCGGTTATAATTGAAAATGAAAATGAAAGCAAAACTCTTACTAATAAGTTCATTTGCAGTGGTTGCTGCTACCGGCTGTAAGGAAAATGGAACAAAAGAAATAGCCAAAACAGAAGTTGCAGTTAAGAAAATTAATCAGCCGCCGCCTGATAAAACCAGCGTTTCTTCAAAAGAGAATGTTCTTACAATAGAAGGAGACCGCGTGATCATTCCCAACTTCAAAATAGAAGTTAACCTCTCTGATAAAGCCGTGGAACTATTGCAAAAAAATAAGGAATCCATAATAGCTTCTTTATTTTTCTATGGCGATGCTGCCGATGAAAATTCCTTACCAGCAGATATTAAAAAGGAACTGGGGCCTAATGGACTGAAGCTTCTCGTTTATGATATGGAGAAGATAGAAGTTACTCAATCAAATGAATTGGAGATTACCAATCTAAGCTTTCCTAAAAAATTATATGATGCTCTTTACAGCAAAGACATTTATGTTAACATCAATGTGTTCAGTGGGAGAAGGGCCTTTAAAGATAATATTCTAAACATGGAATTTTATGATGCTAAATTCAATGAAATCATTTCTCATAGCGGCTTTATCAATTTAAACGGCCGGCTTTTAACAGAGGATAAGAATTAAAAAAAGTTATTTTCAAGCTCTTCCTTTTGGTTGTAGACCTGCAAAGGAGGGGCATCTTTATATCTGAAACAGAATGTAATTGAATTTTAACATCACGAATATTGTATTGCATTATCTTTTTTCAGATTGTTAATAAAATAGGAAGGAGTAACTCCTGTCTCTTTCTTAAAAGTAACGGCAAACACTTCTCTGGAGGCAAAACCACAAACTTCTGCCAGATAACTTATTTTATATTCTCTGTATATAGGATCCAGACAGAGTTTATTAATTATATAGTTGATTCTCAATTCATTAATATAATTATTATAGCTCTTCTGTTTGTACTGCTTTATTATTTCTGAAAGATATCTGGTATTGGTATTCAGATCATTGGCCAGAGAGGTAAGGCTAAGATCTTTTTTAACGAATTTCTGAGACTTTTCAAATTTTTCTAATTTTAACAGCAGTGTTTTGACGGTTTCATCAGTAATATTAATGCTTCGGTCTACAGCCATATTTGAATTCGAAGGAGTGGTATTCGACGACTTTAGATTGGTAATGATGGATTCATACTTCTTATGCAGCTCTTTCTGTTTTCTCTTCCAGAAAAACCATCCGGTAACCGAGAGCATAATAATAAGAATAGATAATATTATTAATATCTTCTGAATGTCGCTGTTATGGATTTCACTTTGCTCCTCTATAATTTGTTTTACCGGAGTATTTATCGTTTTCTTTTCTGCATTTACCAAACTATCGTTCAGCCTTGTATAGAGATTCATATATTTTTTTGAAATTTCCTTTTCACCCAGCTCAACACAAGATTTAAAGTAAACTTCATAAATATCTCTACGGATGTACGGGCTGCTGAACTGCTTTTCTAATTTCTCTGCCTGTTCAGCATAACGTTTAGATTCCTCGTATCTTTTTTGATCATAATAAAGCCATGCAAATTCATTTAAGGTGGCAATTTCAAGGTTTTTGTTTGGTTTGTATGCTTTATTTTGACATAGCTCCAATGCTTTTGAAAAAAAGACTTCAGCATCCTTTGCTTTATGCTTTGCAATACTTGTCTTTCCTAAATTGATGTACGCCAAAATAAGAGAATGATTCTTTTTATTACTAAAGTCACTGCTGTCATTTATTTTCTTAATGGTTTCAAGACTTTTTCTCTGATAATGAATTACAGAATCTACAGGTGCATTAATATGAGCTGCATAACTGGCTAAGCCGATGTATATGAGGGATTCCTGATAATATTTATAATTGTCAGACTTTATTTTAGGAACAATATTCAGTGCTTTCCGAAATTCTTTCAGACTCTCATCATTAAAGCCAAGTTCTGTATAGGAGCAGGCTCTGAGCCTGTATGTATTGGATAATATTTCATGATTCTTCATCTCAATTGCCAGGATCTCTGCGGTTTTGCTCAGCTCTACAATTTTTTTAAAATTCCCTAAATCGAAGTATTTGGCCATCAGAATATTACTGCTTTCCAGTATTCCTTTTTTGTATCCTGCATCTTTAGAAATACGGTAGATTTCTTCCGAAAGCTGCAGGGATTTAGCCGGTTGATCTGAAGATAGCTCTTTTGCCGTTTTTATTTCATGATCAATTTGCGAATTATTCATTAACTGGCCATGTATTGTACTGAAAAATACACAAAGGATAATGAGAATAAATTTCTTCATAAAGTTCATATAGGTTAAAAAAGTAAATGCTAATTTATGACTAAATAAATTACATGTTATTAGAATTAATAAGATTTAATTTATGGTCCATAAAAAAGAAAAGTGCAGTATTGCTGTAATTGCTGGATGATGTTCCGCAGAGTAGATCCTGTTTCTAGAAATAGATGAATTCCGTTGAAAAATGTAAAAGAATCATGAATGTTTTCCTCAATACTTCACTATTTAACAGTAAAGGAGACTGCAGTACTTTAAACGCAATCTCAAACCGTCTAAAATAGTCTGAATATCAAGGGTATATATTTAACTGATCAACAATTAATCCGTATCACAATAAAAAGTATTGATAGAAAAGATACTCAATGATCCCTCCGGAGAGGGCTGGGAAGAAATATTCCCAGCTCTGTACTAAAGATGTATGTTTTTGAATTTTATTCATTAATTACATTAAATCTATTAATGAATTATAAGCCCAACTTATCAAATGCATAGGCCATGATGTTATGAAGATATTTTTCCTGATCAGTATTAATAATGGTAGTTGAAATACTTGTATTTCTAAATACTCCCTCATCCCAAAAGAAAATGACCCTTCCATTAGTCCCGGTTGTCCAAATACCTGCCTGAATTGCGTTAGCTCCTCCTTCTCTAGCCAGAATTTCAGAGCCTGGCGTCAACTGAGAATTTAGAACTCTACCTGTTGTCTGGGCACCATTAATAGGAGTTCCACCGGCAACCGTCCCAAAAACACCACTGGAACCAGCTGTTCCTGCAACGGAATAAGATATCAATCCTCCTGTGGTTACGTTTCCGTTACCTCCAAATACCTGAAATGCAGGTGTATTCCTGTTATTATCGAGAAGAACGATAACAACTCCACCAAGATCTGCAAAGTCTTTTATTTTTGTGACCAATGAAGGATTCAGATCTACTCCTACCTGTACACCAATACAAAAAACATCGACAACCATTTTCAGCTGAGCGCCGGTAAAATTCCCCAGCTCTTCCGTTTGAAACTGCTGAAAATCAACACCTCCAACCTTATTATATATACCTGCGGGGCCATAGTTTTCCAGACTCTTTAATTGGGAATTAAATGCTGGAAACCCAGTTCCCCCCAATGCATAAAGATTTCCATCCCACAGACCAGCCCAATATCCTATTCTCACTATTCTTTTAACGGGAACAGGTGTAGGATTGGAGTTCCAGTCTGCATATCCAAGTACGCCATTAGCATCTGCCACCACCATTTTGGTTGCTATAAATGTTTGATCTTTATTTTCCGATTTTGTTCCGTCTGGTTTTGTAAAAATCGCATTGGCTGTATTGTGTTTTGGCAGCTCTCTTACTCTCTCAATACCATTTACGTCTAATGTTTCAGTGGGAACACTAGTATTAATTCCTACTTGAGCAGAAGCCATTGAAAATAGGAAAATCGATAATAAACTAAATTTTTTCATAAGTGTTTTTAAGTATGTGTTATTACTAAATTGGTGCAAATTTGCACGAATAATCAGTAAAACGCCAATTATTGTAGTTAGATATTCGGAAAAGAACGCAAAATATATGATTTTATATTTTTAAAAAAAATAACCCGCAATTAATTAACAGTCAGTGAATTGAAATTTATCATATTTGACAAATAGAAAATAAATTCCGAAATAAACTCTATTTAATATTATATTTTTCAACAATTATATTGAGTTTCTATTTTGCTATAAAGCTTCGTCCTAATTGCTATAAAATGAATAAGATTATTCTCATTATGAGATTAAATGATTTCTGGGAAGTGGTTATCTTCTGGGAATATTTTTTCCTGATCTGGGCTATCAGAACTATGATTACAGAGAGGTTATATTTTATGTTTTCTTAAAACTCTATATCACTCTTTCCGCAATTGCGATGGTACAGCTGACATTGAGTCTGATATTCAAAAACTTTATTTATCCTATTGGATTCGGTATGTTCATGCCTATGCTGACAGCAATGGTTAAAGACAAGAAATTTTCAGATTTTTTAGTGTATACCGGAGGTTATAAATCTTTAGAAAATTTTCTGGGTGAAAATATTCCTTTTGAAAAACTTGATTACTGCAATATTGCAGCAGTATTTGTTTTTGTTGTGGTGAGCTTTTATTTATTTGTGAGGATGAAGGGCGATTTAATTTTCAAAAGATTATCAATCGGATATTTCAAAGACTTAAGCACGGACCGATTATATGTAAAACACTGATATTTAATAAACAATATCCTTCGAATCTCAAAAACAATTATTCTCAATATCTATTATTGTTTTGTAAGGCTGATTAATAATTCAATATTTTTTCAAATTTCTCTTTTTTATTTAAAAAAAGTTACTATCTTTGCACTCGCTAAAACGAAGTAAAATTCGCTTAGATGACCATCAATCGGGGCGTAGCGTAGTCCGGTCATCGCGCCTGGTTTGGGACCAGGAGGTCGCAGGTTCGAATCCTGCCGCCCCGACTGTTTTAGTAATTTTTTCAAAATTATTTAATGGGTGCGTAGCTCAGCTGGATAGAGCATCTGCCTTCTAAGCAGACGGTCAAAGGTTCGAATCCTTTCGCGCTCACTTTATGACACCATTAGGCCAATTTAGACCAAATGGTGTCATTTTATTTATAAATACCTCTTAATCAAAGGATTTCAAGTATTTTACACTTTTTTTTTTGTTTTCCAAACATAATTTATTTCTTAAAAAGACAAATATTTTATCTTTTTTAAACGATTTTTCGATTAAAGCTCCTTATAATTGCCACGAACCTGACAGGATTCGAACCTTTTTAAAAATATTAATATCCCTTTTTTATGAGTATAGCCCTGATGCTCTTCTCTATAAATTATTTTTGAGACACTATTCAATAGTTGTAGTACATCTGTAAAAACATTCTTCTATCAGCTTCTACCTGGAAAATCTATAAGTCTGGAATCCCATTTTGTCTGTTACCAGGATGACAAAATTAGTTAGTTATACCTGAAATTATAAATATATTTTTTTATACTTAGCAATAGTATTCCTGCTCATATTAAGCTTGTTTGCAAGTTGAGTATTGCTCAGTTTATTTTTTTTCTGATAATCCAAAATTTGCAGAATAGTAGATTCATCATATGACCGATGTTTTTGGTTAAAGATTAAGTTCTCTTTTCCAAGATCCGAAAAAATTATATTATTTAATTGAATAATATCCAAGGCAGAAAGATATTGAGTTGCAAGTAGGTGTTGACAATACCGTTCTTTTTCAGGATATTTTAGTTTAATAATATCTGAATAAATTCTATGATAATCGGGTCGCGAAGTTACTTTTTGTATTTGCTGATCCATTTATATAAAGTCGTTTTGGGAATTTTATATTCTTCGATAATCTGCTGTTTTGTTTTTTGTTCTGTCTTTACAAGTTCCAGAATAAAATCGATCAGCTCTTTGGTATAGATATTTTTACGAAAATTAGGCAGGGATGACAAGCTGGTTTGGCCTTCTGCAGCAATTGGAGCGTACAAAATCAGATGCTGTGAATAGATCCTGAAAAAATCATACTGCAATAGTTTGCTAAGCTTCAATAAAACACCGGATTCAACATGCTCCTGCTGGAGGATCTGAGCCACTTCGTTGGGAGTATAATTAAGAATTTTACAGATGCGGGACATCTCTACCCCGCTTTCTGTAATTCTATGGTTAATAAGTGTTCCTATGTGAATGTTTTTAAAATTGTCCAAAATAATGTTGGTGGATTAGTTAATATACTGGTAACATTAATATATAATCTCCCAATTGTAACCAATTGAATTTATCGGGAGTATAGACCTATGCAATCATTAATAAGCAATTCTACTCCTTTGAGATGAGCAAACAGGTAGAGGGATTACCTGCGTGCTCAACTTTAATCATTATGTGCTAATAGAATCATTAAATGGTTTGATCAGTATTTTTTAAAAGCCGGTGATTGTTTAGTCTCGAATTACCTTAATATTGATAGAGATCACAGGGTGTATAACAACTTAAAAAATCTCTAATACTAAAAGGTTATAAATATCAAGCTCTACATGCCCGCTTAGCTTATACATTTTTGTCGGGTCATTAGATGCACTTATAAACATCATAGCATCCCAGTTATTGGTATACGTATAAATATTTTTCCAGCTATTCCAATCGGTTGTAGTCCATGAAGTATTAACAGTATTGGCTGCAGAACTGTTGAAGGTCCATAGCTTTACGGAGCCTTTTACGGTAACATTAGCGGTTGGAGCACTTCGAAGCCGTGCCTGCACTGAATAAGTCGTTGCTGTCGCTTTTACCATTCTCCACTCATAATACTCTGTTATCAAGACTTTTTCAGTATTGGTAGTTAAACCTGTATAGATTAAATTGTTGACTTTTAAATCTGCTGAATCAGTGAAATAATCAAATTTACTCCACTGAGGAGCTGTTTTATCACCCATATTTACATATAATCCTACCCCATTTACCGCAGTCGAGGGATGATATACAAGCAATCCGTTGGCGGGCGCCGGTACGGTAACAGCATCAGTAGAAGAAAGCAGGGAAACTCTCGGTAACAGTACGCCTTTGCTTGTGCTTTCTAAATGTAACGCGGCAGACGGATCTGGATTTACAGTACCGATACCAATTTGACTCATCGCTATAGTATAGGATAATATTGTAATTGTTGTTAGTATACTTTTCATCTTTAACATGATTTTTTAGAATTGTTCTACCATTAAGTAATTGTTAGCATTGGTAACAGTGTAAGCATTCACTCTAAATAATTTATCAGTCCCGACAACACCGAAATAATAGAAAGTCTCAAGACTAGATTGATAGGTATAAACAGTTTGCCATACATTCCAGTTAGCTGGAGTCCACGTAAAAGAAGGAATTGGTGACGTCACCTGATCAGCGTCTTTCCAGTTTAAGCTGAATGTACTGGTGGTAGTAACGTTGGCAGCCGGTGCAGCTTTTAATCTCATTTGCAATGAATAATTGGCAGCATTAGAGACCATCCTCCACTGGAATGTATCCGTGTTTAAGATCCGTGCTGCGTTGGTAGTAGCCCCACTATATACAAGAGTTGATACAATTCTTGATAACTCTGCAGCCTGTAATAGTTTCATTTTTTGCCAGGATGGCAACGTTTCGGTTCCTTCATTAACATACATTCCTTCTCCTATAAAACCATTGGTATTAAATACGGTTAATCCTTTAACGGGAGAAACTATTGTAGTGGCATCTGTTGCCGATGTCAGATTTACTTTTGGTAAAAGAGTCCCTTGTTTCCCGGATTTCCCAACGATATCAAGAATTGCAGAACTGTGTGGTACAGAAGTATTGATACCTACTTGCCCGAATCCTAAACTGCTTAGGGAGATTGATGATAAAAATAATAACTTTTTCATAATACATGTTTTTTTAATAAATCTCTACAATCAATGAATTGAAGCTATTTTGATTAACAAAATTGCTGATCTTATAGAATTGGTTAGAATTGGAAACTCTTAAATAAAAGAAATGGCTTGCTTGATTTGCCATAAAATCCATCTCTTTCCAGGTATTCCAGTCGGATAGGTTCCAAGTCTGTGAAACAAGCTTAAGTCCCGTAATAGCATTGACCCATCCAACTCTATTACCGGATATTGTAATGGGCGCAGTTGGCGCTTGAATTAATCTTGCATACAAACGGGTTAAACCTCCTTCAACAGTGAACTTGAATTCAAACCCGCCTTTTTTCAATATTTTTGAAGCATTAGTAGTAGTCCCAAAATAGACCAATTTGCCAATCTCCACTCCGTTTTCCGGGGTTAAGGACTGCCAAACCGGTGCAGCAGGTGTTCCTGTATTTAATGAGATTCCTTCTCTTAGATTGACAGCATTTGGATTAGAATTATAGACGATAAGCCCGGTTGCCGGACTTGTTATCGTTAATGCGTCAGTACGGGAAGTAAGATTAACCCGTGGTGGTAAAAAACCTGCCGGCTTATCTGGTTGACTTTGTATGTCCAATGCGGCTGAGGGGTCAGGAGTAATAGTATTTATTCCTACCTGAGCGTGGGTATACATTACGCTATTAAATAGCAGTACGAAAAAAAATTTTGTTTTCATTTTGTTGAAAATTATCCGATAAGTGTTTGTTGAATAAAGTCATGATATTTTGTAATTATCAATACCTACTTTTGATTTTTGCAGGTATGGCAGTACAAAAAAGTATAAAGTCCAAAATGATATTAGCTATCTTGTTCTTTACTTTTAACCGCCGCAAGGTATATCTAAAATCAAGGAATGTAAAGCATTTAACTTATCATATTCAGGAATATGAGAGTACTTAAAAATGTATAATAACCAATGTAAAACACTGAAAATAATAACGTTAAAAATCTAAAAACAGGCAAGTCTCATTTTATGAATATCCTAGAAAACTCAATATAAATTAGCAAGATCCAGTCCGACATTTTATGCAGCTTCAGACTTTAATCAAGCTTATTATTGGAATTGTTAACAAATAAAAAAAGATTTTTATGCTAATCTCGCTCTCTTAATTAAATTTATCCTTTAGTTAATATCTCTTTAGAGCTCACTTTAAAAAAAAACAATATTTTTGCAAAAAAAATACGCCAGAAGTTTATTGTAGGGAAAGGAACGGTTGTTATTGATGTACCTTAAAATTTGTGAATAATATAGTAATACAAACTTATCGGAAAACACGATAATTCTAATATTCAGACTATTCAATCGCATATGGTATCAATAAGCAAATAAACTATTACAATAGCTATCTGATTATTAATGCTGCAATCAGTATCGTACATGAAAAAAATCTATTTTGTTTTCTGTTTTTTAACCGCTTTTTTTGTAATGGCCCAAAACTTAACCGCTTATAATACATTATATAAAAAAACATACTTACAAACAGCACAAAAGGATTTTCAAAAAGCACTTTTTATTGCTGACTCTTTATATAAAACATCTGAAACACCCTATTTCCAGGCAAAAAGCCTGATGCTTTCTGCGTCTTTATACCGTCAGACTGGTGATGTGAAAAAATCGGTTTCATATGCTGAAAAATCGGCAGCAATAATTGAAAACACGGATAATTCAGATTGGAAAACCAGAATATACATGTTTCTAGCTACTCAATATCGTATTATACAATTATACGGTCCGTCTAAAAAATATTCTGAAAAAGCTCTTGAAATTAGTAAAACAATTAAAGATACATTAGCCATCAATAACATCCGGGGATTTATGTATCAGGAATTAGCCTATTATAGTATTGATCTAAAAAAATATAAAAAGTCTATTCAGTATATCCGGCAGTCCCAATCGTACTTTAAGCATATAAAGCAGGATAAAGATTTTCTGACCTCTACCAATGAACAGCTGCTGGGATTAAGCTACTATCATCTGAAGGATCTAGACAAAGCTTTAGCTCATTTTGAAAATGCGTTGAAGCTCACCAAGAATTTCCCCGAAAATCAACTCATAGGATATATTTACAATGGCTTTGCCAAGGTGTATCTGGAAAAAGAAGACCTTGCTACTGCAAAAAAGTATATTGACTTAGCACAAAAAATATCGGATAAATCTGAACATATTCAATTAAAAAATGAAGTTTACGATACCACTAAACTGTACTATTTAAAAATAAAAAATCTTGAAAAGCTAGAAGATGTAGAAAAAGATAAGGTGATTGTTGAAGAAAAAATTGCTTCAAAAACCAATCAATTCATCAATGAATCTTACAATAACCTCGAGAAAAAAGTAGTAAAGGCTGAAGAGAGGAATGTTGGGAAAAGTTATATCATTGCAGGCGTGGGAATTCTTCTTCTCCTTTCTGTTATATTTCTTATCAAGTTTTGGATCCAGAAAAGAAAGAATTACGAAAGATTCAGACAAATCATTAGAAAATCGAAACAAAGTCCTATTATACAAATTGAGGACGTTTCTGTACAAAATGAAATTAACGAAGTAATTCCTGAAACAGATGCAAATGAAGATTCTGCCGGTATTTTCTTCATGTCACCGGAAACAGAAAAAAAGCTCCTTGCAAAACTGAATAAATTTGAAAAATCTACACTTTTTACAAAAAAAAATATATCACTGCCTTACCTTTCCGCTCATTTACAAACGAACACAAAATATCTTTCCTATATTATTAATACCCATAAAAAGAAGGATTTCAATAATTACATCAATGAATTACGGATCAGATATATCATTGAAAAGCTTAAATACGAACCCCAATATAGAAAATATAAAGTAGCGACCTTAGCTGATGAAACAGGGTTTTCTTCACCCAATAAATTTACAACAGTATTTAAAAAAGTAACCTCTTTGTCACCGTCATTGTTTATAAGTTATTTAAAGACAGAGTCTGAAACAGAACTTGAAAAAATGAATAATTGATTCTTTAAATGATAAAGTAACCTCAAATAGACAACCGCACTATAAGGGATCAATTAAACTGCTATAACACGTTCTTCATCTACAGTGTTCCTTTTTGAATTTTGGGTGCCTGTTTTAAATAGCCGCGCTGCATTTAGCCACAAATCGCTCAAATTTCCGATCTGTATTTCGCATGACCGGTCCGTGACCGAAGCAGATAATGGCAGGGTTCAGTTTTGCTAATTTTTGGAGTGATTTGATGTTGAGCTGCTGATCCGAGGTGAATATGTTTGGCGGAAGCCGCAGACCGGCCGCTGTCGTGAGCAGGTTCATATTGGTCGCCACATCTCCGATTATCAATACACCATCCTGCTCACGGAATAAAGAAATATGACCTGCCGAATGTCCGGGCGTCTCTATTACCCGAAAGTTTCCGATTCTATCGTTTTCAACAACTGTCTTTTCGACTTTATGCCCCTGACCTGCCCAGAATTTTTGTTGAAGCTTTGCTACCCAGTGTTGCGGAGCTGGATAGTCGTTGGTTACCATACCCGTTTCGGTCCTAAAAACTTCGTCGGGATGACAGATTAAGGGTATCGCGAACTCAGCGCATATCTGATCGCTGCAGCCCTGGTGGTCTGCATGTGCATGCGTCAGTATATGCTGATAAACGGGGATTTTCTGGAGAGCTTTCTTTACAGTGGTATACGAACTCCGTATTCCGGAGTCTACCAATACACCTTCAACCATATAGCAGTTGATACTGTTTCGCGGCATCAGGGAAATCTGGAACACTTCGGGAGCAATTTGATGTAACATCGTTTTTTTTGCAAATCTACATCACTGATCAGTGCGGCATAAGGACATTTGTCCTATAATCCATCGGGTCTGTGTATCTGTCCCTTGGCCCGTGTAAGCGATCGCTGTGTGACGCCCAGGTACGATGCCAGATCCTGTGTCGCTGTGCGCTGGACGAGCATCGGTTCACCAGACAGGACGTGACGGTATTTATCTACAGCTGACTTATTATTGTAATTCAGCAGATAACGTTCCTTTTGGTTATACTCCTGCTCCATCACCGATTGTATAACTCCGTTCCAGGCGGTCACCTGACCAAGCAGATGCTGATAATCCGTGTAATTTATCCTGTATATTACGCTGTCTTCTATAGTTCTGATACTCCTTCTGGATTTTTCCTGCGCCACAAACTCCGGAAACGAGGTCACAAACTCATTTTCAAACTTGAAACAGGTTACATTTTCCTTTCCTTCTTTGTCGACAGCATATGCTTTTACAGCACCGCTAGCGATAAATCCGATATAGCGGCAGGATTCATCCTCACGAATAAAAAAATCACCTTTTTTTAAGCGGATCGGTTTGAAGAACTGTGCAGAAAAATTGATTTCTTCTGTCGATAGTCCTCCTGTTGAGGATAGATAATTTTCAAATACGTCAGTCATTCCGCAGTCTTTTCTTCCTTTTATTTTCTTTTAAACATCTATGGATACATACCAAATCCAACATTCAAATCTAATAATTATTATACATTCAAAATTAACAATTATTGTCCATTCAAAAGAAGACCGCAGATGCAGTCTTTTTTAATTCACTTTATTTGCTCAATCCCAGGCATGAACTTTCCAATTGCATATTGGTACTTCATTTCTGTTTCGCTAATTCTTGTCTGTATATTCCTTGAAACTTTTTGAACACAATTTACCGTTGCCATTCTTTGTTAATTTCTTCCTGTGTCTTAGCAGGGGCGAAGTACGCATCCCGGTGTTGAATGATATCGTAAGCAATCGCTTTATCAATCATCAGCCTGATATCAGGAATAGACCATTCAGGTACATTTTTCCTTTCCTGTCCATTGGTATAAACCTTTACTGCTTTTCCGTTTATCATATTTACCTTAATCAATAAAGAGGGAGCCATATACCCTGATATACTCTGACCCGTATAAATTTGATCAACGATTTTGCCGTTACTGAACTCTATTTTGAGCTCGATATAGTTTCTTGCCTTGGTCGATTTTACACCGTACCGGGCATATCCTTCGATTGATCTCAGTGATTTCAGATAATTGATCGTATTCTGACGGCTTTCTTTACTATAACCTCTGTGATCAATGCTTTGCGTATGTTCTTCAATTTGTCTGTCAATTTCAGTATTGAACATAGGGATCATCTTATCATTTGGTTGATCCACAACATCAAATTCCGAACGGAAAGTAAAAATGACATCATAAAAGAGAATAATCAGGATGCTCATTATCACTAATCCGATGATCAAAGGGCTAAATTTTCTTTTCATAGTTATATTTATATGATGGCTAACATTTTATAATTTATCAGCAGAAATTTTAAATGCAAAATGATAAATGTTTTATGTTAAAAATTATCATTTATTTTCGGAAATTGATAACTAACACCGTGGTTATTTACCATATTATTGCGTCATCATGATAATGTCGCTTTACAAAAAAAATATATTTCTGAGTACCACAACAAGCATTATGAGTTACATTTTTCACCTCATATTGTATGTCTTCATTTCAATGGCAGTTGAGAAGAAAAAAAAATTAAATGTCTCTTCTGAATTTTACAATTATACAAATGTAAAAGACCAAATTAAATCACGTGCATATCCCCAACTTCAGAAATTTTTAAAGGTCATTAATTTTAACCCTGATTTTTCAGTATTGGGCAATAACTCAAATACAAAAGGAAATAATGCCGGTTGCCTGTGCAGCCAAAAGACGAAAGGCTTAAATTTAATGGCAAAGGACTGCAGCGTATGCCTCAAGTCCATTAAGAATCCGCCACAGATTAAAATTTTGATTTTATGCTTAGCTGTTTCAATAGCAGTAATTATCGGGTTACTCCTATTTATCAAAATAAAACCAAATACAAATAACAATTTAGTCGTTTATCCACCTGAAAAAATCACCAATATAAACCCCAGAGAAATAACCGATCCCAAATTACCAAATTCAATGAACAGCAGTACTGAACTGTTAATTCTGGCCAAGCTAAATAATTTTGAAGATCATAATATGTTTACAAAAAGAGGGGTTACGCTTGGCAATCTTGCCGCAGAATTCGGGACGAATGTAAAATATTTGTCTGCGATTATTAAAAAATATAAATCGGATAGCTTTAAGTCCTACATTAATAATCTTAGGATCAATTATATCATCACCAAGATGGAAAGTGATATTGCATACAGAAGATATAAAATAAGCTATCTTGCAGAAATCACCGGCTTTGCTACGGCTTCTTCGTTCACCAAAACGTTTAAAGAAATTACGGGGCTGCCTCCATCGTTATATTTTGAGAATAAAGAATGATATATTGTTTTGCTCCATGAAAAAATAATTGTGGCTCCCGTTTAAGTTACTGTAAAATCTTTCTTCCACTTAGCAATGGTATTCCTGCTCAATTTAAAAATCGCAGCAGTTTGTATATTACTTAAATGGTTTTCAATTTGATAATTTAAAATCTTTAAAATACTACTCTTATTATATGCTTTGTGTTTTTGATTTAAAGTAAATGCAGCCTTATCAATACTTCCGAAAATCTTTTGATTCAGTTCAATGATATCAAATTGAGACAGCTCATTTTTATTTATTATTGGCATACAAATATCTTTTCTGTCCGGAAATTTTTCTTCAATTATATCTAAAAAGATCAGCTTATAGTTCGGTGTAATATTCTTCTTCATCTATCTTATATTTTTGATTTTAAACTTCCATGCTTTCATATTTGGATATCCACTTATACAGGGTTGTCTTTGGAATTCCGTATCTATTTATTACCTGTATTTTTGTCATTTCTCCGGAAAAAACCTTTTCCATAATAAATGCTATTATTTCAACTGTATACAAATTTTTACGAAATTTCGGTCTTGCCGGCTCTTTCTTCTTTTGATCTTTATTACATGGATAAACCTTTGTTTGAGGGGAATATAATATTAAGTGTTGTGTGTAAACCCTGAAAAAATCATATTTCAGAAGCTTGCACCAACTCAGAAGAACCTCTGCGTCCAAAGTTTCTGTTTCATACATTTTTTTGATTTCCTCCATATCACATTTCAAAAACGTGCAGATATAGCTTATTTCAAGTCCTGATTCCTCGACTTTTAAACCAATCAACTTCCCGATATGTATTTTTTTATAATTCATGTTCTGTTACAAATAATCAAGCAAGTCCCTGAGATTTAATAGGGTTGGATATTAGTCAGAAACCTTGTACACGGCTACCGACACTTTACTGTCTGTGAGTAATGACAAATTAACGCCTCCGGTTTCAATAGCAAATGTGATAGTTTCCCCTGCATTCAGTGGAATAATTGCTCCAACAGTAGTGGAGGTAACGGGTACCGAAGCAAGAGTGACACTGAGAATGGATACACGGACAGCATCAATAATTTTCTGCTCAAATACTGTACTGCCATTTTTCAGTATTCCTAATCTTTTCCCACCTAACACACTTAAATCAACGCCTCCTGCCAGCTGGACCTCATATTTAACATCATACAATCCTGTTTTTGGGGCTGTATACACTCCATTGTTGAGCAGCGTTGGAACCCCGGTTTTAGTGTCTGTTGATGTAAGGCTTATTTTGTTCCAGCTTGTCCCGGAAATACCCAGGTCTATTAGCGACCAGGCACCATTTTTAGTTGCAAAAAGTGTTGTTCCTGTTCCACCAGAATCCCTGTTTCCGTTAAAGTTTGTCCAGACATTGTTTGGGGCATCGTAGTAGTAGTAACCTGATGCTGTCACATGTACTGTTTTGGGTGTTGAAGTCCCAACGGGTGCCGTAACATATACAATTGCACCATTCTGAACATTTCCGTAAACAGAATCTTTAGCTTTTAACTGATCGCCTGTAACACGTGGAGGCAGCAGTCCGTCAATGGAAGTTGTTATTGCCGGATTCCCTACAATATCCATCGTTGCAGAAGGATTTGCAGTATTTACCCCAACCTGTGCATACAATGCTGATGTTATGCCTATAGTGAGTAATAAAAGTAATCTTTTTTTCATGATATTATTGGATTGGTTTTTAGTTAAAAGCTATTGGTTATTTAGTTCCAAAACATGCCTATATGTTTTGGCTTTAGCAATGTAAAAGTCAATACAAATTTGCAGGCGCACAAACAAATAATTATCCATTTTCCGAAATTTAATTTATAAAATTTCCGAAAACCACTATATATTTTAAAAGTAATAAGAAAATGATTATCAGTCAGATAAAATGAGTAAAAAGGTTACTTCCTGTATTAGTTAACTATATGTCTAAGATTTCAATTTAACGTTGAATGAAGCGAACAAGCTTTACAGTCTGGCTCTATTCCAGTTCAGAATATCATTATCCAAACTATTAATTTTGATCATTTTTATTCGCTTATATATCAATAGTTTTGGTTAAAAAAGATTTTAATTTGTATCCATTAAAGATTTATATAATTCAGTTTAAGTGTTGACTGACTGATATAGCTTTTTTTCGAAAATAATTTTTTTTTCATCATTTGTGTTGTTGCCACACCTAATATAGAGGGTGTGGCTTTTTACTTTACTTAATCTAAATTTGTTTAAAAAAAATTAAGCCGTGGAATCTGGCCATGGGTAAGAACTACCAATTAAAGGGTATAAGGGAATTATTTTTTTGATGAGAGGGATCTGAATTGGGAGGGAGTTAGACCTGTTTTGGATTTAAAAAACTTAATAAAATTGGTAACCTCTTTAAAACCCAGCTTGTATGCAATTTCACTTATACTTTTATCGTGATAACAGAGGTTTCTTTTAATTTCCAGAATCATTCTATTCGTCAACCATTGTTTTGGTGTCTGTTTTTCTTCTTCCAGAAAAGCAATCTGAAGCGTTCGCAAACTCACATTTAAATTTTCAACATAAAATTCTAAGGTATGTCTTTGATGAATGTTTCTATTAACCATAGACTTGAATTTTGACAGTAAAAGTTTGTTTTTAGAAACATCCAGCTTTCTGTCCTTGCAGCCAGATAAGTTATCTGCAATTAAAAGGATGTTGAATAGGTAATTATTTAAAATGGCAGACTGAGCCTCATGACAGGGTCTTTTAAGTTCATCATCAATAAAGCCGAACAGGGCGGAAATCTCATCAAACCTTTCCCCTACTTCAAAATAAGGTAAGTTTAATGGATCATTAAATAGATCTGTTTGTCCAAAAAACTGGGTCTGAAATAAATTATTTGTACAAAAAAAGTCTTCAGTAAAAATTAGTACCTTACCCTTGTACTTGACAGGCTCATGGAATTGGGTAACTTGATTTTGAGTAACAAAAAGCATACACTTGTGCTCTACATCAATGGTGTTAAAATCTATAGTATGCTTCCCCTCGCCTTCATCGAAAAGATAGATAACATTAAATTCTGTTCTATGTGGCTGAAATAGCTCCGCAGGCCGTAGTAATAACAACTCTGATATGTTTTTGGTGTTGATATAAGAAATACCATTATCAGCATTAAGAAATGGCTCAATTAGGAATGCTTCCATTGTTGTATTATATAAATGAAACGGTTAAAGCAGTAATTATATTTACAATTTTATATATTTCTTTTCTGAATTCAGTAATACAAGAGCTAATGCACCATGAGTGAGTCCTGTCATAAAGTAATAAAAGATCCTACTGAAATTTCCTCCACAACTGCAATGTTCATTCCAAAAAAAAACTGCACCAATACTGATGCAGTTTATACACAAATGATAAAAAAATATCTAGGATCTCTTACGTCCTTAATCATCTTTGAATCTATACCATTCATTTTGATTAGTGCCACAAAAATAATTCCTCCAGATGAAATTATTTCGATGAAAAAACGTATAAAAAAGGTAAATATGCGAAGTAAGAAATAAAATATAAAAGCCGGTCTCCTATTACCTGTCTGCAAAATATAAAAAAAGCCACCGTAATTTTATACGGCAGCTGGTTTTATCATCAGTTTCGGTCTATTTAAGCTTATAAGAATTTCCGTTCCAGAGATATGTTTTGGAAGAACGTTTTTTCTTTTCTCTGTCTTTCTCATCTTTTTCCATTTCCTCCATTCTAAAAATAAAGGCATTAGGAATTCCGTCTTTATCATTTGGAAATACAAATTCCTCGGAATGATAGTATACATCGGCATCCCCTACATTGGTTAGCTGTGGCAGGGCGACCAGTTTTTTATCTTTTAAAAGAACATACTGGCTATAGCTTGCAATTCCGCAGGCTTCGCCGGAAACCATAGCTTTAAGGGTGAGTTCCACATTCTGCAGCTTATGTCCGCTTTCAACGGTAAATTCAGCATAGCTTAACTCCTCCCCGCTTCCGGTGTCAAAATATACTTCATCAATCAAAGTATTTCCTTCCAGCGCTTTTATTCCGGCAATGTTTTGCTTTACAGTTTCATTATATTCTTTATTTTTCCGGTCTACTGTTTTCGATAATCCAAAAAGGAAGTCGTAACCGTTTTTGTTGCGGTAGCCAACACATAAATTTCCACCCCAGATATACCCTTCGGAAACCAGATCTCCCTTCTGATAGGACACTTTATACCAGTTGGCCCCTCTTTCGCCAAGCCTGAGCACTTTTTCTTCCCTCTTAAGAATCATTACCTGCTGATTGGTCTGCAATGAATCTGTTACTTCAGCTGTTACATCCGGTTCTTTTCTTACTCTGGTCCAGTCTGTGAAAATTTTCTGGGGTTTATTCTCTTCAAAGAAAAAAACACCGTCAGGATAAGCCATATCGTTATCCTGCGCCGAAAGAAGCTGTAACATCACCAAAAACAAAAGGCTCAGTAAAGATCTCATATTCCTGTTTTGTTTCATTATTTTTCCAGCAACAGGCTTACCCATTCTTCACGCTGCAGCTTCTTTTTAAGTTCCAGTCCGCTCTCCTGACAAACTTCAAGGATATCATCAACATCAAAGAAGCACAATCCTGACAACAGCAGCTGTCCACCCTTATTCATGACAGAAACATAGGTTGGGATATCAGAGATCAGAATATTCCTGTTGATATTGGCCAGAATGATATCAAAACTCTCTTTTCCCAAATTGTCTGCGGTTCCCAATTCAATATCCAGTTCAACGCCGTTTCTGGCAGCGTTTTCTTTTGAATTTTCCACAGACCATTCATCAATATCAATTGCTTTTACATCTCCCGCACCCTGCTGTTTTGCATAAATGGCCAGCACGGAAGTTCCACAGCCCATATCAAGCACTTTTTTACTGTTGAAATCAATATCCATCATCTGCTGAATCATCAGGTGAGTCGTGGGATGATGTCCTGTTCCGAAAGACATTTTGGGCTGAATGATAATTTCATGCATTCCCGGAACAGATTCATGGAATTCTGCTCTGATCAGCACTTTATCATCAATATTGATTGGCGAAAAATTCTTTTCCCATTCTTCATTCCAGTTGATATTGGGCATTTCTTCGAAAGAATACGTGATCTGTACATTTTCATTTTCAAAAAGAGGAAGTGCTTTAAGATCTTCTTCTTTAAACTGTTCCTTCTGAATATATCCTAAAATTCCGTCAATTTCTTCTGTAAAACTGTCAAAACCTATTTCGATAAGCTCTGCCATTAATATCTCGTTCCATGGCTGCAGTGGAGAAATCTTGAAATTGAATTCTAAATAATTTTGCATGTGAGTGAATAATTTAGTGCAAAAATAAGGATGTTATTATTGTTAAAAAAATTGAAGGGTCATGAGTATTGTTATATTTTGAGAATAATGTCTTTGTCTTAATAGCAAAGGCTGGTACCGTTTTTTATGTTTTGGCTAAAGCCGGATAGGTTTGTGTAATAGAAAAAGGAGGCTGTCTCAAAAGGGGCAGTCTTTTTTTGTGTCTCAAAGTTTGCGATCTACAATTTTTCAGGTTTAGATTTCCGTTATTTGTTTTTTCAGGAATTTTTTTGATATTTTAGTAAAAAGCAGGA